>Ga0182739_1000057_pt1 | contig 251992 bp, 242 predicted proteins | sample eDN5th30CBELigBY_FD_128873 | JGI IMG/M metagenome (GOLD analysis project Ga0182739, IMG submission 128873) | Enriched backyard soil microbial communities from Emeryville, California, USA - eDNA 5th pass 30_C BE-Lig BY (version 2) (version 2) | ecosystem: Environmental > Terrestrial > Soil >... | reverse complement strand
GGTCTCGCGCCTGTTCCGCATCGTGCTGCCGGCCGCGCTGCCCGAGATCCTCATCGGCTGCCGGGTGGGCGTGGTCATGGCGCTGATCGTCATGGTGTCGTCCGAGATGATCGCGCGCCAGGAGGGTGTGGGCAATCTGCTGTTCACCTCCATGGACATGGCCCAGTACGACTCGGTGTATGCCGTCATCCTGATCCTGGCCGTGATGGGGGTGGTATTGAACTGGCTGTTTGAACGAGTGCGCCGCCGCCTGACCCGCTGGGCCGAGTCGGGCGACGACGTGGCAATCAGGTAATGCAAAATAGGGAAATCATGCCGGAATCGACTCGCACCATGGCATTCCGCGACTTGCCGGGCAAGCAGGAAAACGGCTCTGCTTCCATCGGCAACGGCAAGCCGCCCGCCGCGCCCGTCTCGTCGCCCGGGCGCGGGCCGGGAAGGGGCGCGGCTGCCAGCCTGAAGCGTTTTCTGTCGCCGCTGCTGGTGCTGGTTCTGTGGGAGCTGGTGTGCCGCTTGGGCTGGATCGAACCGCAGTTGCTGCCCGCGCCCAGCTCGGTGATGGGCCGGCTGGTAGAGGCGGCTTCGGGCGCCGAGTTCTGGCACGATTTCGGCATTACGCTGTACCGTCTCGTCCTCAGTCTGTGCATCGCCATCGTCCTGGGCGTGGTGCTGGGCCTGACCGCGCAGTTGTCGCGCCTTAGCGCGGCCATGCTCGATGCCTTTGTGCGCCTGATCGCGCCCATCCCCAAAATCGCCTTATATCCGGCGCTTATCCTGATCCTGGGTTTCGAGAACTCATCCAAAGTGGCGCTGGTTGTCGCCGACGCCACCTTTCCGGTGCTCATGGCCACCTGGGCGGCGGCCCGCTCCGTCGACCAGAAGCTGATCTGGTCGGCGCGGGCGGCCGGCACCAGCCGCGCGAACTGCCTGTGGAAGGTCACCTTCCCGGCCATCGTTCCCACGGTGCTGGCCGGCGTGCGGGTATCGGGCGTCATTGCCTGCGTGGTGGTGTTCCTGGCCGAGATGATCGCTTCCACCGACGGCCTGGGCCACATGCTGACCGTGGCCGCGCGGGCCTACAAGACCGTGGACATGTTCGTGCCGCTGGTGTGGATCTGTGCCGTGGGCCTGGGGCTGAACGCCCTGATCGGCTATGTCCAGCGCAAGCTGGATCATGGAGGATAATACTGGCTTCAAGAAAAGGGAGCAGGAACATGAGTTTACCGAATGCCGAGGCGCTGCCGGACATTCAAGAAGATCAGCCGCCGCACGAACCCTGGCGCGCGTATCAAGGGCATGAAACCTTTTTCCCCTACCTGCTCAATCGAAGCACGGCGGCGCTGAACGCCGACTTCCAAGTCCTGCTGCGCGAGCACCGCATGACCCTGCTGCATTGGCGGGTGCTGGCGTTCCTCAGCGAAAACGACGGGCTGGGGGTCAGCGCCCTGGCCAATGTAACGGGTGTCGACCAGGCAACGCTGTCGCGCGCCTTGACCGTCATGGAAAAGGCCGGCTACATTGCGCGCCGATCCAGCACGGCCGACCATCGTGTGGTCGTCATCAAAATCCTGCCCGCCGGCAAAAAACAGTTCCACCTTGTGCTGCCTCCCGCCTGGGAGATCTACGAGCGCGCGGTACATGGCTTAAGCCAGCAAGAACAGGCGCTGCTGCACGATATGCTCAACCGCATCCGCGACAATATGACGAGGGCGGGCGGGCAATGACGCATCGTGTACCGGTTCGCGTGGCGGACAGAGATGCGTTCGATGCCATTATCGATGCGCGTTCGCCTTCCGAGTTCGCGCTGGACCACATTCCCGGCGCCATCAATTGCCCGGTGCTGGACGACGACGAACGCCGCATCGTGGGCACGCTGTATGTGCAGGTAGGGGCGTTCGAAGCCAAGCGCGTCGGCGGCGCCATGGTGGCCGCCAACCTGGCGCGCCATTTGCGCGAACGCTTTGCCGAATACCCGGCGAGCTGGCGGCCTTTGGTGTATTGCTGGCGCGGCGGAATGCGCAGCGCCAGCATGGTGACCTGGCTAAGAATGGTGGGCTGGGACGCCCAGCAACTGGCCGGCGGCTACAAAAGCTTTCGCCATTACGTCGTGGCGCAATTGGCGCAGCTGTGCCCCCGACTGAAGCTGCAGGTCGTATGCGGCGCCACGGGCAGCGCCAAGACCCGAATTTTGCAGGCGCTGGCTGCGAAAGGCCGGCAGATCCTCGACCTGGAGCACTGCGCCAGCCACAAGGGCTCGCTGCTGGGCGCTTTGCCGGGGGTTGAACAGCCGTCGCAAAAGCGGTTCGAAACATTGATCGTCAGCGCGCTGGACGGCATGGACCTGGAGCGCACCATCTACGTCGAGGGCGAGAGCGCCCGCATCGGCCGGCTGACCGTGCCGGTGCCGCTAATACAGCGGATGCGCGCCTCACCCTGCATCGAGATCCAGGCCACGCCCCAGGCGCGCCTGGAGTACCTGCTGCACGACTATGCCTATCTGGGCGACGACGCCGACGCCCTGGCCGACCGCCTGGGTATGCTCAAGCAATTGCAGGGCGGCGAGACCGTGCAGCGCTGGCAGCAATGGGCGCACGAAGGTAATTTGCCCCTGCTGTTCGACGAGCTCATCAGCCGGCACTACGACCCTCATTACCAGCGCTCCCAGGCCCGCAACTTCCATGCCTGGGAACAAAGGCGAGCCATCCAGACGGACGACCTGTCCGAACAAGGCATCGCCGCCATCGCCCAGGCCGTCATCGACCTGGACTAGGCGGGGTATTAATCAAGCTTCGGCCTGCCGGGCGGCGTTGACTGCCTCCTTGGTGTCGTGCGGGGCTCCGTTGAAGTACAGGTTGAGCAGCACCGCCGCCACCGAAGTAAGCAAGATGCCCGACTCGATAAGCGGATGAATGGCGTGGGGCATCCATTGGCGGAAGTTGGGCGCCACCATGGGGATCATGCCGACGCCGATGGAAATGGCGACGATCATGGCGTTGTGGCGGTTGGTCTTGAAGTCGACGTTGGCCAGAATGCGTATGCCCGTGGCGATGACCATGCCGAACATGACGATGCCCGCGCCGCCCAGCACGACCGTGGGCAGGGATTCGACCAGGGCCGCCAGCTTGGGCAACAGGCCCAGAATGACCAGGATGATGCCGCCGGCCACGCACACGAAGCGGCTGCGCACGCCGGTAACCGCCACCAGGCCCACGTTTTGCGAAAAGCTGGTGTAGGGGAAGGTGTTGAAGATGCCGCCGATAAGCGTGCCCAGGCCGTCGGTGCGCAGGCCGCGGGCCAGGTCTTTTTGGTCGATTTTCTTGCCCGTCATTTCGCCCAGGGCCAGGAACATGCCGGTGGACTCGATCATGACCACGATCATGACCAGGGTCATGGTAATGATGGAGACGGGCTCGAAGATAGGCATGCCGAAATGGAAGGGCAGGACGATATCGACCCACTGCGCCTTGGCCACTTTTTCGAAGGTCATGATGCCCATGGCCGAAGCCACGATGGCGCCGATGACGATGCCCAGCAGCACGGCGATATTGGCGAAGAAGCCCTTGGCGTACTTGGCGATGATAAGAATGGAAGCCAGCACGATGGCGGCGATGCCCAGGCCGGTAAGGTCGGCGTAGCGGGGGTTGGGCACCGAGGGCAGGATGGACAGGCCCTTGGGAATGGCGGGTATGGGCGAGCCCGGCGCGCCGGCCGCCGCCGCGGCGCTGGACAGCCACTTGGCGTATTCGGGGTTGACCACGCTGGGCGCGGTGGGGCCGAACGGGTTGCCGAAGATCCAGTTTATGCCCACCCGCATAAGCGTAATGCCGATGATCGCGATGATGGTGCCGGTAACCAGCGGCGGAAAGAACCGCAGCATGCGGCTGACCAACGGCGCGATGATGATGGAGATGATACCGGCCGCGATGATGGTGCCGAATAGCAGTTGCGCGCCTTCGTGGCCCTGGGTGGAGCGGGCGATGGCCACCATGGGGCCCACCGCCGCGAAGGTGACGCCCATCATGACCGGCAGCCTGATGCCGAACCATTGCGTCACGCCGAACGACTGGATAAAGGTAACGATGCCGCAGCAGAACAGGTCGGCCGAGATAAGCATGGTGACTTCCTCGGCGCTGAGGCCCAGCGCGCGGCCTACGATAAGCGGCACCGCAATGGCGCCGGCGTACATGACCAGCACGTGCTGCAGGCCAAGCACTGTTAGTTTTCCGTTGGTTAGCCGTTCGTCGACGGGCGGGACAGGCTGTGTCATGCAAGATCTCCTGGGGAGTTGATGAAGGTGTTGCCAACCGCTATTTGTAACGAAAACAATTGCCCTGGTTACCCGCACTGTATAGAGCCGAATCGGGTTTTTATATAGCGGAAAACCCGGTAATGGCTATGTGGGGCCATATGGCCCGCGCCTGGGCGGGCTGGCATGGCGGATGACTGTAGGCGAGCGTATGCGGCGGGCGCCGCCAGCCAGGCCGCTGTGCAAGGTAAAATGCGGAATCGCAACTTTTGGCCCGCTGCGGGGCCGCGCAAGCAAACAATTATGAAAATTCTGATCACCGGCGGAGCCGGATTCATTGGGTCGGCCCTGGTGCGCCACGTTATCGCCGACACGGCCGATTCGGTCGTCAATGTCGATAAACTCACGTACGCGGGCAATCTGGAGTCGCTGGAGGCGGTGGCCGGCAACCCCCGGTATGCCTTCGAGCAGGTGGATATCTGCGACCGCGCGGCCCTGGATCGCGTGTTCGCCCAGCACCGGCCCGATGCGGTCATGCACCTGGCGGCCGAATCGCACGTGGATCGTTCCATCGACGGGCCGGCGGCGTTCATTGAAACCAATATCGTCGGCACCTATACCTTGCTGGAAGCCGCCCGCCAGTATTGGCAGGGCCTGGACGAGCCGCGCAAGGGCGCGTTCCGCTTCCACCATATTTCCACCGACGAAGTCTACGGCGATCTGGAAGGCCCCGAAGACCTGTTCACCGAAACCACCCCTTATGCGCCCAGCTCGCCGTATTCGGCCAGCAAGGCCAGTTCCGACCACCTGGTGCGCGCCTGGCGCCGCACCTACGGCCTGCCTACGCTGGTCACCAACTGCTCCAACAACTACGGCCCCTATCATTTTCCCGAAAAGCTCATCCCGTTGGTCATCCTCAATGCGCTGGAGGGCAAGCCCCTGCCTGTTTACGGCAAAGGCAACCAGGTGCGCGACTGGCTGTTCGTGGAAGACCACGCCCGTGCGCTGTACACCGTGATCACCCGGGGCGAAATCGGTGAAACCTACAATATCGGCGGGCATAACGAAAAGCAGAACCTGCAGGTGGTACACGCCATTTGCGATTTGCTGGACGAACTGCATCCGCAAAGCCGGCCGGTCGGCGGCGATGGGCAGCCGGCTTCGCACCGGGCCTTGATCACCTTCGTCACCGACCGTCCCGGCCACGATCTGCGCTACGCCATCGATGCCGCCAAGATCGGCCGAGAACTGGGCTGGACGCCGCAGGAAACCTTCGAATCGGGCCTGCGCAAAACCGTGCAATGGTATTTGTCCAACCTGGATTGGTGCCGTCATGTGCAAGACGGCAGCTATCAGCGGGAAAGGCTGGGGGTCAAGAGCTGACCGTCGCGTCATCCATAAGCTGTTGCGTAGGTGGCGTCGGTGGGAGGCGGTGCGTTGGGCCACTCGCCGCATAGGCTTTAGGCGGGCGCTTCGTCGTATCGATGGATACGAGCCAGAACATCGGCCATCGAGCTTTTAGCGATCTCGGTGTCGTAACGGGCCTGTCCTCGCAGCCAGTAGCCGTCAGACAAGCCAAAATAGCGGCACAAGCGCAAGTCGGTATCGGCTGTGACCGAGCGCTTGCCGTGAACGATTTCGTTGATGCGTCGGGCCGGCACTTCGATAGCCTTGGCCAAGGCGTACTGGCTGATGCCCAATGGCTTCAGAAACTCTTCCAAAAGAACTTCGCCAGGATGAATGGGCTGTAAATCGGACATTCTATTTTCTCTCAATGATAATCGACGATTTCCACATCTGTGGCGTTGCCACCATGGAATCGGAAACACAGGCGCCATTGGTCATTGATGCGAATACTGTATTGGCCAGCTCGACGGCCTTTCAAAAGCTCAAGCCGATTACTCGGCGGAACTCGCAAATCGTCAATCCTGCCCGCCCAGTCCAGTTGTTCGAGTTTGCGTCGAGCTACGCGTTCGATATTTGCGAAACGAGCGACGCGTGTACGATTGAACAGTGCTTCAGTATCGGAACAGGAGAAGGATAGAATCATAATAACGCAGTACGTTAATAACGACAAACGTTATTAACATGATTTGGCCTAATCAGAGAAACATTCATCGGAAGCGTTGACCTTTCATTATTGGCCATCGCGCATAGCAATTAAAGAGGGCATAGGCCATTCTTATCTCATGCCCTGATCGATTCCGGCATAGGACAAAACCCGCATATCTTTACTCGGTATGCCCTCATAAAGTTCCTTGGAAATCTTCGTTCCCAGCCTGAATACCCATCCCTAGAATAAACAGCTCCTACTGCTTAGTGCGATGTAAAGGGGAAGGTTTCATGGGTATATCGAGATTGACGAGGCTTGAGCCTTACGGTTCCGACGCGGGGCGCGAATACGAGGCCGATGTGCTGGTCATCGGCGGCGGCCCGGCCGGCGCGTGGGCCGCCATCAGCGCGGCGGCCAACAAGGCGCGCGTGGTGCTGGCCGACAAAGGTTTTTGCGGCACTTCGGGCGCCACGGCGCCTTCGGGCACGGGTGTCTGGTACGTGGAGCCCGACGCGCAAACCAGGGAAAAGGCCAAGGCCGACCGCTACAAGATGGGCGGAGAACTGGCCGAGCATGCGTGGATGGACAGGGTGCTGGAGCAAACCTGGACCAATATCCACCAGTTGGCCGAATGGGGCTATCCGTTTCCGGCCGACGCCATGGGGAATTCACAGCGCACGTCGCTGCAAGGGCCCGAATACATGCGTTTGATGCGCAAGCAGGTCAAGGCCGCCGGCGTGCGCATCCTGGATCACAGCCCCGCGCTGGAGCTGCTGGTAAATGAAGACGGATCGGTGGGTGGCGCTACTGGCGTCAATCGATTGACCGGGCAAACCTGGGCAGTGCGCGCCGGCGCCGTCATCATGGCCACGGGCGGCTGTGCTTTCCTGAGCCGTGCGCTGGGCTGCAATGTCCTGACCGGCGACGGCCAACTCATGGCCGCCGAGGCCGGCGCCGAGTTGTCGGGCATGGAGTTCTCCAACGCCTACGGCATGGGTCCGGCGTTTTCCTCGGTGACGAAATCCCTGTTCTACAGCTGGGCCAACTTCTATTACGCCGACGGTACACTGATAGAAGGCGCGGGCTCGCATCGCGGGCGCGGCATCGTCGCGCAGACGCTGCAGTCGCAGCCGGTGTTTGCCCGCCTGGATCGCGCTGACGAGCAGATCCGGGCCTGGATGCGCACGGCGCAGCCGAACTTCTTCGTATCGTTCGACCGCCGGAACATCGACCCCTTCACCCAGTTCTTTCCCGTCACCTTGCGCCTGGAAGGCACGGTGCGCGGCACGGGCGGCCTGAATATCGTGGATGAGAACTGCGCCACGAACGTGCCGGGGCTTTACGCCGTAGGCGACGCCGCGACGCGCGAGCTCATTTGCGGCGGCTTTACCGGCGGCGGCAGCCACAATGCGGCCTGGGCGCTGTCGTCGGGCTTCTGGGCCGGCGCGGGCGCGGCCGACTACGGGCGGCGGGCCGCCAAGTCATTTGCCAAGCGGCAGTTATGGCATGCCGGCCGCACGGGTTTGCATGACAATGGCGGGCGGTCCTGGGACCCTGAAGAGGTCATCAAGTCGGTCCAGGCCGAAGTGTTTCCTTACGAGAAGAACTGGACGCGCCAGGGCGACGCCCTGGAGGGCGCCTTGCTGCGCCTGGATACCCTGTGGCACCGCATAAGCCGGGGCACCGCGGCAGGCAGCGCCAGCGCCACGGTGCGGGCCCGCGAAGCCGCGGCCATGCTGGCGACTTCCCGCTGGATGTACCGCAGCGCCCTGGCCCGCACCGAAACGCGCGGTATGCATCGGCGCAGCGATCATGCCGCCCCGGATCCTTCGCAGCGGCATCGCATCATCAGCGCTGGGCTGGACGAGGTCTGGATCGACAAGAAGCAGGTTCTCGACCAGCCTTCGGGCACGGCGGGCACGGAACGCAACGCTGCAGCAGCCAAGCCGGGAGGCGGCCGTGCCGCCCCGGAGCGCAGCATCGCCGCCGCGCACAAGGCCGCTGCTTCAGACACCACAACCCAACTGGAGGCCGCATGATCGAAATCGTCAGCGCCGAGCGATGCACCGCCTGCAATATCTGCGTGCATGTTTGCCCCACCAACGTCTTCGACATCGTCAAGGATCAGCCGCCGCGCATTGCGCGCCAGGCCGATTGCCAGACCTGCTTCATGTGCGAGCTGTATTGCCCTGAAGACGCCTTGTTTGTGGCGCCTGTGGCCGATGCGCCGATTGCCGTGGAAGAAAACGACGCCGGGGTTCAGGCCCTGATGGGCAGCTACAAACGATCGATCGGCTGGGGCAAGGGGCTGCAGCCCACGGCGGGCAAGGACCATAGTTTCGAACTTCTTTCCAGGACGCATTGATGAGTACATCGAATTCCTTTCACATGACACGCCGCCGCCTGCTGCAGGGGGCGCTGGCGGCCGGCGCGGGCCTGGCGTTTCCGCAATGGTCGCGCGCCCAGCAGGGCGGCGGCAGAACCTTGCAGCTAGGCTATATTGGCCCTTCCAGGAACCTGGTGAACCCGACCGGATGGTCTTTGGCCAGCGGCGGCCTGACGCGCGAAATCGCGGCCCTGGGCTACACCGGCGTTACCACCCATATGTTTCTCAACGGCCCCGACCTGAACGAAGCGTTTTTCTCCGGGGCGCTGGATGTCGGCATCTATGGCGATACGCCTTCCACGGTTGCCAAGTCGCGCGGGCTGGACGCCAGGCTTGTCGGCTTCGACCAGGTAGGCCTGGACGCGTGGCTGCTGACGCCGCGCGGCGGCGGCGTGACCAGCGTCAAGGATCTGGAAGGCAAGACCGTGGCGGTGGCGCTGGGCTCGTACATGCATCGCTATGTGCTTGGCCTGCTCAAGGAAGCCGGCATTCTCAAGACCACCAATGTCGTCTACATGCTGCCGCGCGACGGCGCGCCCGCGCTGGAGAAGAAATCCATCGCCGCCTTCGCCGCCCCGATCGACAACGGCCCCTTGTTGATCGCCAAAGGCTTTCCGGTCCTCGACCAGGCCAGTTGGCATCCCGGCCTGGCGGGTTCCTCGTTGATCCAGGTTTCCGGGCCGGCTCTGCAGCGTACCCCCGGGCTTCCCGCCGCGCTGCTGCGATCGCGGCAGGCCGCCATCAAGGAGATCCAGGCAGATCCCGAAAAATACTATGCCTTCCACGCCAAGGCCAGCGGTTACCCGCTGGAGGTGATCAAGGCTTCCCGCTCGATTTCCCAGTTTCCGCTGGAGGCCTACCCGGCCGACGGCATAAAGCTGCTGAACCAGGTCGAATCGTTCCTGCTTGAGCAAAAGCTCATACGCAAGCCGGTGGACATTGCGCAATGGCAAGTGCAAGGGTTGTAGCTTATGGAAACGCCACGCATCGAAAAGCGCATCCTGGCCCGCATCGCCCCGTGGCTGCTGCCCGTGGGTTTGCTGCTGGCATGGCAACTGGCGGTGGAAACCGGCCTGTTGTCCACCCACATCCTGCCGGCTCCGACCAGCGTGCTGGCCACCGGCTGGTCCATGACCTTGTCCGGCGAAATCTGGGAAAACCTGACCATCAGCGCCTATCGCGCTGCCGCCGGCTTTGCCATCGGGGGCGGGCTGGGGCTGCTGCTGGGCCTGATAACCGGCCTGTCGCGCTGGAACGAGCTGTTTCTGGACAGCACCGTGCAGATGGTACGCAACATTCCCCACCTGGCGCTCATACCTTTGGTCATCGTGTGGTTCGGCATCGGCGAAAGCGCCAAGATATTCCTCGTGGCGCTGGGCACGGTGTTTCCGGTGTACATCAACACCTACTACGGCATCCGACACCTGGATGCCGGCCTTATCGAAATGGCGCGCAGCTACGGGCTTTCGGGCTGGGCGCTGTTCCGCCACGCGATATTGCCGGGAGCGCTGCCCTCCATCCTGGTGGGCGTGCGGTTTTCGCTGGGGCTGATGTGGCTGACGCTGATCGTGGCCGAAACCATCTCGGCCAATGCCGGCATCGGCTATCTGGCCATGAATGCGCGCGAATTCATGCAGACCGATGTCATCGTCTTCGCCATTCTTACCTACGCACTGCTTGGCAAGCTGGCCGACCTTGCTGCGCGCGGCCTGGAGCGCCACTGGCTCAAGTGGCATCCGAACTTCCAGTTTTCAAAGGCGCCGGCGTGAATGGTAGCCGACTGATCTGGCCATAGCTTAAATCTTCAAGGACTTCATCATGACCCAAGCTGCCCGCGGTTTACCCATAACGCTCAAGGGTGTGCAAAAACAGTTCGGCGCCCGGATCGTCCTGCGCGACCTGGACCTGGCCATACCCGCCGGCCAGTTCGTGGCGGTGGTGGGACGCAGCGGCTGCGGCAAAAGCACCTTGTTGCGCCTGCTTGCCGGGCTGGAAACCGCAACCGCCGGTGCGTTGCAAGCCGGGCGGAGTCAAGGCTTGAGCGTCGTTGCACCGGCCGGCGACCTTCGTGACCGTTCTTTCTCGCCCATTGAGCTTGAGCAAGGTCTTCAAGCCGTTCGCGAGGATATCCGGCTCATGTTCCAGGATTCGCGTCTACTGCCCTGGAAATCCGTCATCGACAATGTCGGCTTGGGCCTGAAGGGAAACTGGCGCCTGCAGGCGTACGAGGCTTTGGAGGCCGTGGGCCTGCGGGACCGCGCCCACGAGTGGCCCGCCGCGCTTTCCGGCGGCCAGCGGCAACGCGTGGCCTTGGCCCGCGCCTTGATCCACCGGCCGCGTCTGTTGCTGCTGGACGAGCCGCTGGGCGCCCTGGACGCGCTGACCCGCATAGAAATGCAGCAACTGATCGAAAAGCTGTGGCGCCAGCACGGCTTTACGGTATTGCTGGTAACACACGATGTCAGTGAAGCCGTATCCGTGGCCGATCGCGTCATCCTCATCGAGGAAGGCCGGATAGGCCTGGACTTGCTCGTGGAAGCCGCTCACCCCCGCGTGCGCGGTTCCGCCCGCTTGGCCGCCCTGGAAGCCCAGGTGCTCAACCGCGTTCTCAACCAGCCGCAATCGGCCGCCAACACCGACCCCTTTCCGGCACCCCGGCCCTTCAAGCCGCTTAGAGCGGTCAAGACTATGGGCGAAAGGGTGAAAAGAAGGGCTGTGGTCGGTGACTCGATTTGATGGGAGGCCTTTTCTCGAGGGCTTCCATGGCGGAGGCTTTACGAGGATTTCTTATGGCCCTTGCTCCGAAACTTAGTCCTGCCGCGCCGTGCCGGCCATGGCCATCGACTCGATCCGCCGGAAGTCCAGTTCTTGCAGGGCCTTGTGCACTTCATTGAAGAAGCGTGAGCAGTCGGCATGCAATGGCGCATGCGTCCTTAGCCAGTCTTCAATGTCGCTAAGCTGGCCGCCCTGGGCCAATCGGGCAAGATTCTCGCATATCGGTGCGGGCGGCATGGGCATTGCGGCGCCGTCGGCGCCTTTCGAAAGGCCGGGAGCATCGGGAACCTGCACCACCTTGTCCAGCACGACAGTTTCGCTTGCAAGCGGCTTGACTGCGATGCTGAAGCTGAAACAACTGCCTTGGCCGGGCGAGCTGTCGAGCTGCAGCTGCCCGCCCATGTTCTTGACAATGTTTTGGGCTATGTAAAGCCCCAGCCCGGCGCTGCCGGCGTGGGCGTGGATTTGGGCGAAGGCGTTGAATATGGTTGTTTGCGCCTCGGGGTCGACGCCGACGCCCGAGTCGCCAACGGCGAACCCGAGTATGGCTTCGCCGTTGTCATAGCTGGCGCTTACGGTCAGCCGGATATAGCCGTCATGGGTGAATTTGGCGGCGTTCGAGATGAGATTCAGCAAGACCTGCTGCAAGCGCCGGGGATCGGCCAGAACCTGGGCGGGCAGCGGTGCAAGGGCTTCGAATTCGAAGCGGTTGTTCTGCTGGCGGCTTAAACTGCGGGCGTGGTGAATCACGTCGTCCAGCAAGGCGGGCAGCGATACGGGCTCGAGCTGTATGTTCAGCGGCTGCAGCTCGTGCTTGGCATATTCCATGATCTCGTCGATCAGGGTCAATTGATAGCTGGCGCTGCGCTCGATGGCGCGCAGGTGCCGGGTTTGTTCCGGCGTTCCCGTCTCGCTCAGCATCCGGGTGTAGCCCAGAATGGTCGCCAGCGGCGCGCGCAGGTCGTGGCTGATATAGCTTAGCGTCTCGCTTGCCGGCTGGCGTCCCGCGCCACTGCCGGCGGCCTGCGCCACCTGGCGCATGCGCTCCAGGCACATGATCACGAAGGCCGTGGTTCCGATAATAGGCAGTACGACCGCCAGCAGCGGCGTAGCCCTGTTCATCCAGTTCGAGTTGTCCATGATGTGAAAGTCCGAACTGAAGTCTATCTGGCTGTAGTACAGGGCACGCAGCACCGTAAACGCGATCACTCCGCCGAAGATTCCCAGGAGCACCTGCCGGCCCATCGAGGCGTCGCGCGCGGCCTGGGCCTTCAGCGTCAAGGCGCCGCCGCCCATGCTTACAAGCCAGGCCGCCGCCACCAGCATGATGCGCACCTTGATGTCCGGCTGGACGATCAAGAACCAGAATACGCCGACGGTGGCCGCCATGGGGGCAAGCAGCAGCAATGGCAGTCTGGAGGGGTATTCGTAGTATTCGCGCAGCGCATGCCAGTAGACGGCCAGGCCCAGCAGAATGAGGCCGTTGGCGGGTGTCAACGTGATTTTGGTGGGCAGATAGGGCGTAAACACGAATATGAAGCACCCGCCGGCGATAAGCAGCGAGCCGATCAGCCAGATGATCGCCGCGCGCCGCAGGGCTGGCGGAAAATGGCGGCGCACCAGGCTCAGCACCGCGCCGTTGGCCAGCATCATCAGCGAGGCGATCAGAAGAGATGTTGCTGAATCCATGTTTGGCTAATTCCGTTTCTATCTCTTGAAGGCGTGCTGTGCCGGTTTCGTTTGTCTTGCGTGATGCTTGCGCTTCGCCCTTCGCGTTCACGCATGGTCTGGAAACGGAATAAGCCGTTATCAAGTTGGAGGGTGCCGGCGTTTTATCACACTTTGGCCGTCATTTTCCATTTTTTCCGAACGTCGTTATCCAATGCCGGGTCGAAGCGTCGTGGGGCCGGGCTTTGCCTGAAGGCGAATTTGCACCCGAAAGCTCCTGGGTGATTCCCTTGGCCAGCACCTTCCCGTATTCCACCCCCCACTGGTCGAAAGGGTTGATGCCCCATACCACGCCCTGTACGAACACCTTGTGCTCGTACAGCGCCAGCAGGGCGCCCAGCGTATAGGGTGAAAGCCTGGGCAGTACGATGAGGCTGGAAGGGCGGCCGCCCGTGTGCACGCGGTGGCGGGCCAGCCATGGCGCCCGTTCGCTGTCCACGCCGGCGTCCAGGCATTCGCGCAGGGCGTCCTCGTAGGTTTTGCCGTTGAGCAGCGCCTCGCGCTGGGCCAGGCAATTGGCCAGCAGGCTGGTGTGGTGGTCGGGCCATTTGTGATCGGCCTGCTGGCACACGATGAAGTCCACCGGCGCGCCGTCGCTGCCCTGGTGCAGCCACTGAAAAAACGTATGCTGCGCATCCGTGCCCGGCATGCCCCACACCACCGGCCCCGTGGGCACGGTTACCGGGTTGCCCGCCCGGTCCACCGATTTGCCCAGCGATTCCATGTCCAGCTGTTGCAGATACGGCACCAAATGGGACAGCCGGAAATCATACGGGGCGATATTCAGCGAACCATAGCCCAGCACGCTGCGGTTGGCGATGCCAGCCATGGCCATTTGAACCGGCGCGTTGCGTTCGAACGGGGCTTGGGCGAAATGCGTGTCCATGGCCGCCGCGCCCGCCTGCATGCCGGCCACCACGTCGGTGCCCACCGCCAGCGCGGTGGTGAGGCTGACCGCCGACCACAGGGAAAAACGCCCGCCCACCCAGTCCCACAGTTTGAAGACGTGCGCCTGCGGCACGCCCCAGGCCTGGGCCAGATCCGGCCGGGCGGTAATGGCCGCCATGTGCTCACAGGGATTTTCCAGGCCGGCTGCCGCCAGCCACTCGCGCGCGCGCTGCCCGTTTTGCAGGGTCTCGGCCGTGGTGAACGACTTGGAAGCCAGCACCACCAGGGTTTCGCGCGGATCCAGCCCCGCCAGCGCGCCTTCCATGGCGTGGCCGTCGATATTGGCGGCGAAGCGCACCTGGCGCCATGCGCCCGCATAGCCGAACGCATTGATGGCCAGCCGCACGCCCCAGTCGCTGCCGCCGATGCCGATATGCACGATATTGCGCCAGTGCCGCTCGGAGTCGGCCTTGCGCACAAATTCGTTCATGCGCTGGCGCTCGGCCGCCACTTCGCCCACCGGCGCGGGCGCCCGCAGCGCCGTGTGCCAGGCCGCCCGGTTCTCGGTAACGTTGGAGATTTCGCCGGCAAGCAATTGGCCGCGCAGCTCGTCGAACCGGCGGGCCTCGAGCAGGGCCTCGGCGGCGGCATCCAGCTCGCCGGAAGAAACCTGCCCCGTAATGTCCAGACTGATGCCCGCGGCATCCAGCACCCGCAAGTCGTTGGCGTGCACAGACGCCGCCTTGGCGGCGGCGGTAAAGGCCTGCCATTCCGGCAGTTGTTCAAGCGAAGGCAGTTCAGGCGTAGGGCTGGTCAAAGCGGCTCCGTAATCTTGTTTTTATGTTGACCTGATTGTAATGGAGCCGCGCTCAAATTGAGATTTTGCGCGATTACGGTATTTCAACCGGCGTGTGTGCAGGTAAATGAATGGTATGCCCCCATGGACATTGGCATCCAGGTACCTAAGTCGTAGCGCGACCCTTGTGCCAGACTTCTGTATTGCAATAACCAAAGGCTCATTCAATAGCAGTTTTGCCGGCTTCCCTTGCCACGGGCCCGGCTGCGGCGTTACTAAAAATAGTAAGCACCGCGCCCGATATAGCCATCAAGGTATTGCACGCCTAGGGGCCGTCACCCTATTACTCCAACGGCTCCAGCTTCCATTTGTCGTTCTGGATCGAAACCATGACCCGCGCGTAGTCGTTTTGTCCGGAATGGTCGGTGGGGGTCATGTTGTAGACGCCGGAATTGGCGGGCAGGTTCTTGATGTTCTCGAGGGCGTTGCGCAATGCCTCGCGGAACTCCTTGGTTCCCGGCTTGGCTTTCTTGCTGGCTTCGGGAACGGTGCGCTGCAGGAACAGCAGCACGTCGTAGGCCTGGGCCGCGAAGGTGGTGCGCGAGTTCTTGCCGAATCTCTTCTCGTACTCGGGCACGTATTTGGCGCTTACCGCCTTGGTCGGGTAGGAATCGGGCAGTTGTTCCCAAACCAGGTTCGGCCCCACCGGCAGATAGCTGCCGTTCAGGGCCTTGCCGCCCACGCGCAGGAAGTCCTCGGTCGCCGCGCCGTGGGTCTGGTAGATCTTGCCCTTGTAGCCGCGTTCTTTCAGCGCCACGTGCGGCATCACGGCAGGCGTGCCGGCGGCGGCTATCAGGACCGCATCGGGCTTCGCGGCAATCATGCGCAGCACCTGCGCGGTGGCGGAGGTATCCCCCGAATTGAAGCGCTCGACGTCGATGAGCTTGATTTTCTTGGCATCGGCGGCGGCTTTTACCTCTGTGAGCCAGCTTTCCCCGAAGGCATCGCTGAAGCCGATGAAGCCAACGGTCTTAACGCCATGATCCTGCATGTGCTTGATGATGGCGGTGGCTACCAGCGAATCGTTCGACGCCGTCTTGAACACCCAATGCCGCTTGTCGTCCATGGGCGCAACGATCCGCGATGACGCGCCAAGCGCAATCATGGGCGTTTCGCTGCCCGCGATGGCTTCGATCATGGCAAGGGCCGCCGACGAGGTCGACGACCCGACGATAAGGTCCACGTTCTCGCCCAGGAAGCGCTTGGTGTTCTTCACGGCATGCGTGGGATCGCCGGCGTCGTCCAGCACCTCGTATTCAATGCCTACGCCGGCTATCTTGTTGGGGAACATGCTTATCGAATTGCGCGCGCCGATGCCGATGGAGGCCGCAGGCCCGGTAAGCGGTATGGTCACGCCCACCTTGATGTTTTGCGCGTAAGCGGCGCAGCTTGCCGCCATAAACAGGCCGAACGACGCCAGCCCGATCAGTCGTGATGGTTTTCTCATTGGGTTGTCTCTATGAATAGTAGTTTTGGTATGGAATGGCCGGGCCCGGCCCCGTCTGGCACGAACCCGAACCGGCTTGTGTTCGCGACGACGCAACCGGGCACGCTACATGCCGGCCACTTCTTCGCTGCGCACCATCTCCTTGCGCGCCCGCTCCTTATCAGGCCGCGGTGCGTTTGCTTGCTCTTTTTTCAATTGCTGGGCCACCAGCCAGCGCATGTGATTCAACCCCACATCCGACGGCATGGACTTCAAGGTAAAGCTGGGGTCTTTTTTCAGGATCTTCTGCTGCAGCTCGATAATGGGCATGTCTTCGTACAGACCCTCAAGAATGCTGGAGGTCAGCGAGCGCGTGATGAGATCCCGATTTTCGGTCTGGTTATGCATGTATACCCAGAACAGATGGGTGCTGTCTTCCGTTTCGGGTGTCATGGCCTGGATGTTCCTGAACGAAATGGCGCCTTCCGTATTGCCCTTTTCGATTCCATTGCCCGCGGGCGAGAACCCCGACTCCAGATAGAAGTACCCTGGCGTTTGCATGCGCACCGTGTTCCAGCGGTCCACCTTGTCCATATTCTTGACGAATTTCTTCACGAATGGCGCCAGGTCGCAGTTCATATGCCATTTGGTTACCTTGAAGCCATTGTCCAGGCGCTCCAGCGGGCTTTCCTTGTGCTCGGCCACATAATTCGGCGAGCCGCCGAAAGTATTGGCATGCACGTACGCGACATGGTTGAAGTCGGCCAGATTGTCCACCAAAAGCTGATAGTTGGCGTCGTAGTGAAGGTATCCCGGCTCGCCGACCCATTCGGGGTCGCTAAGGTAGTGAAAACCCGGAATTTCATCCTCGTTCGCCAGGGCGGGGTCGCCCATCCAGATCCAGATGAGCTTGTCTCGAACTTCCACGGGGTAGGTGGGCACCTTGAAGCTGGGCGGAATGGCGTTCCGGCCAGGCACTTCAATACAGGTTCCCGCGCTGTTGAACAGCAGGCCGTGATACATGCAGCGCACATTGTCGCCTTCCAGGCGGCCCAATGACAGGGCAGCGCCGCGGTGACAGCAGCGGTCATCCATGGCAACGACGCTATCGTTTTCACCCTTGTAAAACAGAATCCTTTCATTCAGAATGGTTCGGGCCAGCAAGGCGCCGTCGATCAATTCATGGGCCCATCCCGCCACATACCAGCAGTTTTTTACAAACATCGCCTTCTCTCCAGGAAAATTCCAAACACGTTCCAAGTCACATCAGGTAATGCCCAACAGCCGCAACGCTGATTGGGCCTACATAAGGCGATGGTAGATAGCGGGCAGGGCAATGTATGTCCCCCGATCAGTGGACAACGGCATAAAAGGAAGGCACGGAGGCAAAACTATGCGCATATGGCAGGCCAGTCAGCAGTCGGGAACCTTCCCGGTGTCGCAGGCCGGGTTGTGCGAACTGCTGGCGTCGATTACCGACGAAGACCGGGCGCGGCTTCCCAAAGCCACCCTGAACCTCATACGTTCGGAAGTGGACGTGCTCAATTGCGCTTTGTTCCTGTTGCCCGCCACGGGCCAGCCGTGGCTGCTTGGCCATGCAGAGGCCGCGGGCATGGCCAATTCCGCTCCCGCCTGGGGAGCCTATGTCGACCGGCATTACCAGCGCGACATCGCCCTGCAGGAAGTGCTGCGCAGCCGCGCAGCCAACCCTTCCGCGCATTCCACCATTCTGCTGCACCAGGATGCCGACGACATCATCGACCCCGCCTACCGCACCATCTACAACAGTACCGGCACGGCGCAGCGCTTTGCCATATTCCGCCAGTTGAAAGGCAATCACAATCTGCTGATCGGCATTTACCGTTCGGCCACGGCGCGGGCGTTTTCCCGGTCCGACCTGCACTACCTGGAGCTGCTGTCCGCCTGCTTGAGCGAAGCCGCCGTGCAGCGCTACCGCATCATGCCGCCCACGCTGGCGCTTAGCGCCGACAAGCTCAATGCCCTGCAGGCCCAACTGGAAACCAAGCTCAGCAAGCGGGAATACGACCTCATTCTGAACATCGTCCGGGGCATGACCCTGCCGGCCGCCGCCAGGGCCATGGGCATACAGCCAGCCTCGGCCATCACTTACCGCAATCGGGGATTCGCCAAGCTCAATATCCGCACGCAGCAGGAACTGTTTTCCAAGCTCATGGAATACCCTGGGAATGCGCCATTGCTGGCAGGTGTATCGCCGTATCCGGTGCCGTAGCTGTTCCAGCCATTATTCCGCCACCAGATTGCCTGGCGTGCCTGCTGCGCTCGGGGGGATAACGCTTGGCTTCTTTGGGATGCATCGACCCGGTGCCAAGACGAATGATGTCGGCTAACATTACGCATCGTTCCATTTCAAGCGCCACCATCCATGACAACAATCGCTGCACACTCCAAGCCAGACCATTTTCTGGGGGCTGTGGTTTCATTGGGGGTTTTCCTGTTTTTTGCCGGCATGATCTCGGTGCCGGTCGGGTATACGGCGGGCGCCGTGGTGCTGCTGCTGGCGGCGCTGTATTGCCTGGCGCGCTATTCCGTGCCGGTGCTGTCCCGGCAGGACAAAACCCTGGTCTGGCTGCTGGCGGCCGTGTTCGGCATCGGGTTGTTCAGCTTTCTGTATCATGGCAATGCGGTGCGCAGCATCGATCTGCCCAGCCGCTACCTGCTGGCGGCAATCATTCTCTTGATGCTGCTCGAGCATCCGCCCAAGCTGCCGTGGCTGTGGGCGGGGTTCGCCGTGGGGGCTGTTTCCGGCGCGGCGGTGGCCGCATGGCAAACAGTCGGCGAAAGCTTCGGGCGCGCCGTGGGCTTTACCGGGGTCATTCAATTCGGCGACTTGGGCCTTATGCTGGGGGTGTTTTGCGCCGCCGGCATCTTCTGGGCCAATATGCAGCCGCAGTCACGGCGCTGGGCATGGCGCTGCGTACTGGGTCTGGGCGTGTTGGGCGGCGTCTACGCTTCGCTGGCCTCGGGCAGCCGGGGCGGCTGGATCGCCCTGCCCGTGGTGGTGCTTATTTTCGTGGCGGCATTCATCAATTCGCGCAACGTGAAGCCGGCAATCGTTACCCTGGTGGTGCTGGCCGTGGCGGCCGCGGCAGTGGCGATCAGCGTTCCCACCATCAAGCATCGGTACGACCGCGCGCTGCTTGACGTGCAGCAGTACGAGCAAGGCAATGCCGACACTTCCATCGGGGCGCGCTTCGCCATTTGGCGCGCCGCGGCGGGGATGATCGCCAAAAAGCCCCTGGCAGGGTGGAGCGACGCCGACTACCGCGCCGAGCGCGAGCGCCTGGTTGCCAGCAAAGAAGCCCCGCCCGTTATTTTGATTCTGGCCAATACGCATAACAACTACCTGGAGTTGTGGGTCTTCCAGGGTGTGTTCGCGGTATTGATCGTTCTGGCGCTGCTGGTGACGTCGTTTGTTTCCTTTGCCCGCCGCCTAAGGTCACCGCAGCGAGACATACAGGCGCTGGCCGTGTGCGGCGCCACGCTCGTCGCCGCCTACGCCATTTTCAGCATGTCGCAAATAATGCTTGGCCGCAACAATACCTTGCTGTTCTTCTTGATTGCCTTGGTGTGCTTGTGGGGCGCCATGCGTAAACTGGAGAAGAGTGCGTGCGATCTTCCTTGATTCAATTGTTTCTGTTTGCCATTTCCGGTGTGTTCGGTTTCGTGGTCGACACGGCGGTGCTATATGCCCTGGCGCCGCTGATGGGCCCGTTTTATGCCCGCATCCTGTCGTTCCTGGCCGCGGTATTCACAACCTGGTTGGTCAACCGCACACTCGCGTTCCGCAACCGTACTTCGGAACTCTCGAAAAAATCGGAATTCACCCGCTACCTGCTGCTGATGCTCATAGGCGGCCTTATCAACTACGCCGCCTACAGCGCTTTGGTGGTCTATTCGCCGCTGGTGCGGCACTACCTGGTGCTGGGCGTGGCCGCCGGCAGCCTGGCCGGCATGGTGGTGAACTACCTGTCGTCGCGATTCCTGATTTATCGGTTTCCGTCTTCGTAAGCGGTTTTACCAAGCAGAAATGCCAAACCGGCGGCTGAATTTGCTTCAGTCGCCGGTTTGGCATTTCATGAATCACCGGGAGGTATCCCGGTTTGGAGCCAGCGTGCTGCAGGTCACCCGAAACACAACCCTACGAAAGCAAATTGGGTGACCCCTGGCGGGCCTAGCTGGCTGTGGATTGCCCGCTTCAGGGCAAAAACTGATCAGTTTTGCGCAGTTTTGGTGTGCAATGCGCGAAGCTGTTCGAACTTGGCCATGCGTTGCTGGTATTCAGCGCCATTCACGTCCTTGACCAGGGCGGCGTAGGTTTGCTCATCGAAGCCGGCGGCGCGCCAGTCGGCCAATTCGCTTTGGGTTTGCGCAAAAGTGGAATCGACTTGAGCGGAACCTTGAGCTTGAGCAGCCATGGGGCCGGCAGCCATAAGACCAAGAGCCAGGGCGTATGCGGAGAGAGTTGCTTTCATGATGCTTTCCTTTTAACTGTGGATAACGTAACGTAAAAGGGACAAGCCTGGCTTTTGGCCGGGCTGGTAAGGCGGGGGATCCTGTATCGGGTACTGCGTCTTACTTCCCATGAGTGAAATTCTACGGCTAGGGTTTTCCCTTAGGTAGCCCATAAAAAGCAAATTTAAGTTCCGATAAGTGGAATCATGAAGTGTGGCAAGCACAGCCGGCGTTTGGGCGGGGGGCTCGACGTGTTCAGCGTTTCAACAACCGTCTTGTCAGCAACGTTCGTAAGTCCTTGCGCGTATCGCAGACGATGTGAACATAAAGTACGTCGCCTTGCACTTCATAGATGATGCGGTTCATGCCTGAAAGCGCTTGCCGGTATTGAGATAGCCCCAATTCAGCGAGTTCAGGCGGGGTGTGGCCGTGAAGTGGAAAAGCTATCGTGTTGCGTACTGTGGACTTGATACCCGTGTAGGTTTCCTGCCACGTAGCCTTGCCAAAGACCCGAGTTACGTACTGACGCAGTTCCCTGATGTCGGCCTGGGCCTCGTCAAGCAATACTGCTTTCACGACAGGTCGTCCTTGTCCAACTCAGCAAAGAACTCCTCTGCATCACGGTAGTGGCCTTGCTCGATGTCTCGTTGACCCATTGCCAGTATTTTCAGGAGCGCCAGTGTCTGCTCTTTCTGCTCGTAGCTGCTTACGTCCATGACGACCAGGCGAGCCTCGCCGTTCTGGGTAATGAGCATGGGTTCGCCGGTCTCAGTAACGTCTTTGGCAATTTCGGCGGCATGGCTTTTCAGGTAGCTGATAGGCCGGACGTGGGTGGCGAGCTTCATGGCGAATTCCTAGTGAATATCGTGGAAGGGAAAAATATAGACTGAATTTAGCCCTATAGCCGGATTTTCACAAATCGCTCTTTGCAAGCCACATATGTATTGCCCCTTTCCACTGGCTGGAAGGTGGCAGCGTAGCGGGCTTAGGCAGGGTGCTCAGCCTTGACGACGAGGCGCACGCCCAGCGCCTTGCATACCTTGGCGATAGTGTCGAAGCGCGGGCTGGCGTCGGCACGCAGGGCCTTGTAGAGGGATTCCCGGCCAATACCGGCGGCCTCGGCGATCTGCGCCATACCACGCGCACGCGCCGCGACGCCTAGTGCCTGGGCAAGTTCGCCAGTGTCCCCTTCCTCGATGACTTGCGTCAGGTAGGCCGCAATGTCCTCGCCATCCCGCAGGTAGCGGGCGGGGTCGAAGTCAGGCAGGTTATTAACCTTGATGCGTTTGCTCATCTGGTTTCTCCGGTTCGTCCTTATTGCCTAGTTGCGCGGCCAGTTTCTTGGCATGTTTGATATCGCGGCTTTGTGTGTCTTTGGTGCCGCCGCCCAGCATCAGGATCAGTACGCCATCCTGTTCAACGTAGTACATGCGCCAGCCCGGGCCGAAGAACTCGCGCATTTCGTTCACGCCTTCGCCAACGGGTTCCACATCACCCAACAAGCCCCGCTCCACCTTCTCAAGTCGTCGGACGAGCCGGGCGCGCGTGGCGTGGTCTTTCAGGCTATCAAACCAAGCATCGAACTCCGGTAGAGTCTTTATCCTATACACGGTTAAATGTATTCGTTCGGATACATTATGTCAAGCGTGAATTAATTGGCTTCAGGCGTCTGCAACTTTTCACCGGAATGAGGGAGGTGTGTGCACGCATAGTGTTCTCCTAGTGATGAGCCTGCGTATCGCAATGCGAACGTCATTGGAAGGCACAGGCTAGTGGCTAGGGATGCAGGCTATCAGAAGGTAGCCCCACAGTCGGTAGTCTCGGGACATTTTTGCGTCCATTGTCGCCGCTAGGTTAGGCGCTGGGCGCTATGAAAGGGCAGCCCATTGCAATGGGAGAGTTCACACCTACCCCCTCCGATGCACTCCCAAATAGTGCAACTCCGCCCTCTTCCTCTCATGGTGCGCAATCGAATCCAGTATCACCCCAATCGCCAATAACAGCACCGCTACGGTCTCCAGTGCCGCGGCCAGAATCGCCAAGGGCACATGGGTGATATAGCGCGTGGTGAACCAGTCGTCGAAGACGGGGATGGCGGCGATGAGGCCGGCGATGGCGAAGAGGGCGCAGAAGGCCATGAAGAAGGCCAGCGGGCGGTAGTAGCGCAGGATCTGGGCGATGGTGACGATGACGCGGGCGCCGTCGGAGAAGGTGTTCAGCTTGGAGACGCTGCCGGCGGGGCGGTCTTTGTATTCGACGGGAATTTCCAGGATGCGCATGCGCCGGTGCAGGGCGTGCAGGGTGACGTCGGTTTCTATTTGGAAGCCTTCGACGAGGATGGGGTAGGTCTTGACGAAGGATCGGTTGAAGACGCGGTAGCCGCTCATGATGTCCACGAGGTTGGCGCCGAAGAGGCGGTTGACCAGGTTCTGGACAAGTCCGTTGCCGAAGTTGTGCAGGGGGCGCTTGTTCTCGCTGGCGTAGTGGCCGCCGGAATGGCGGTCGCCGACGACCATGTCGGCCTTGCCCTCGAGCACGGGGCGCAGCAGGTCGTGCACGCGGTCGGCGGGGTAGGTGAGGTCGGCGTCGGCCAGGACGTAGGCGTCGGCCTCGGTATCGAGGAAGGCGCGGCGCACGGCGTTGCCTTTGCCTTGGCGAGGCTCGTCGATGACTTCGCCGGCAATATTCAGCCGGGCCAGGGTGTCGGCGGCGATCTGGTGGGTGGCGTCCCGGGAGTTGTTGTTGACGACAACGATGCGGGCCTGCGGCAGTTGGGCGTGAAACGCTTGGATGGTGGCCGCGATGGTGAGTTCTTCGTTATAGGCGGGCAGGATGACCGCAATGCTGGGTGTGTTCGTGGTTGTCATGTTGGGCGAAATCAGGCGAAATGAAGAACTCCGGCCCAATACAGGGGCGTCTTCGGCGCCGTATCGATATGGCCTCGCTTGACCTCGGCCTGAAGGCCGGGGCTTGCGCTTTGGCGTGTGGTCACGGCTCCGTCATCACGGTTCTATAGGGCGTTTGCTAGAATTGTAGCCTTTCCTTTTCCTCTTCCCCCGGCCAATGTTTCCCGAGCTGTTCAAGGTTCTTGCCGCCATGGCGCTGTTCGTGCTGCATTGCTCCGCGCTGGGTGGGGCGCTGTTGCCATCGGCGTTGCGGGCGCGCTCGGTTGAGTGGGGCGGCAATGGCTGCCTGAAGTGGTTCTTTGCCCTGTGCCTGGGCATGCTGGTCAATATTGCCATGTTGTTCGCACTGGGCATGGCGGGGTATTTGAGCAAGCCGGCGGTGTTGGCCGTGGCGCTGGCCGCTGTTGTGGCGGCCTTGCCGCGACTCCACCGGCAGTTTCACGCCCCTCCTCATTCACCAATCCCCAGTGTTACACCAAGCTCCAACCCAAACTCACCGGATCCGAGCCTTAAGGCCACGCGAATCGCGACCTGGGTGGCGCTGGCCCTGCTGTTCTTCCTGTCCGTCGTCGTGGCCTTCCACCCACCGGGGCATTGGGACGACACCATGTACCAGTTGCCCTTGGCGCGGGGCTATGTTCAGCATCAAGCCATTGTCCTGAACGAATACCTGCGGTTTCCCCTGTTCCCCCAGAACGTCAACCTGCTGTTCGCGCTGGGCTTGATGTTTGGCGGCGATGTGCTGGCGCAGGCGTTTTCCTCGTTGCCGATCTTTGTGATGGGGCTGGGGCTGGTTGGCGTGTCGATTCGCCTGTTGGCTTCCCCAAATGTGGGCATTCTGGCGGCGGCCGGGCTGTTCATGATAGGGCCCATCAAGCGCACCCTGGGCTATGCGTATATTGACAACGGCCTGGGCATGTTCTGCTGGGCGGCCATTGTTGCGATGATGCTGTGGTCGAAAGAAGACCAGGCAAAGCGGTCGTGGCATTGGGTGATTCTGGCGGGCCTGATGGCCGGGGGCGCGGCGGGCAGCAAGTATTTCGGCGTGGTGCTGGCCGCCATTCTGGGTGCGTATTTGCTGCTGGCGCGGCGTGACTGGAAGGCTTGCCTTGTTTATGGTTGCTCGGTGCTGGCGGCAGGCTGCTGGTGGTATGTGCGAAGCTTTGTGATTTCCGGCGACCCGATCCATCCGGCGGGAGGCGGCCTGTTCGGCTATTATCTGTGGGACGCCGGCGACTTGCTGCTGCAGACCCAAGAGCAGGCCATGCATGGCGCATCGCACAACCCTCTGTATATCTGGGCGGCGCTTAAAGACGCGCATGTGACGGTATGGGCGCTGGCCCTGCTGGGGTTGCTGCTGACCAAAGTGCCCAAGCCCATCCGCGTATTGCAGGCCGTATTCGTGGCCTATTTCCTGTTCTGGTTCTATGTGACCCAGGTGTGGCGCTACTTGGCGCCTGTTTATGCGGTGGCGACGTTCCTGTCTTGCTATACGCTTTACCGCTGGTACGCATGGGCTTCCAGGTTCTTCAAACGGATTCATCCTGATGCGGCTCGTGCCAAGGCATTGACGGCAGCCTTGTTGACCGTGTTGCTGGCGGTGTATGCCGTCGACCGCTTCCAGGCCTATAAAGGGCAAATGGAAAACTGGGACTCCATTCTGGAACAGGATCCCGGCTACCGCCTGTTCCAGGCCGCCAATGCCCATATTCCCGAACTTGGGCCAAAGCTGGTGCAGCTTGGTTTCGAGTATGACGTCTATTTCTTCAATGGCACGGTCATTGGCGACTGGTTCGGGCCGGGCAGGTATCGCAATCTGCTGGACTGCGTGGGCACCAAGTGCCAGCCCATTGGGCCAGCGGCCATGTCCAGGTATATGGAGAAGGCGGGAAGCCGGATGCTGGCGGTGTCAACCAAAGAGTACCCGGAGTTCGACGCAAGCAAGTACAAGGGGGCGTTTACGGTGCTGGCTGAATTCCCGGGAGGAGTGTTGTTAAAGCGATGATTCGCCAAAACTAAAGCGTAGCCACCGCTGTGTCTTTGTCCGGCATTGTTGTGGCAAGTACAGGCTATTCCCGAAACACATCTTCCATGGTCGTAGCATCCAGAATATTCAGCGACCAGGTTTCCAATTGCGCTGAGGTAGCGGCTTTCAGGCGCTGCTCAGCCTCGTCAGGCAGAGGGCCGAACTTACGGGCAAGCTGACGCTTCAGCAGGACAAGCTCACCTTCTTGTCGTCCCTCGCGCCGCCCTTCCTGCAACCCTTCCATTTTCCACTGATGTGTCCAGGATCGTGATTGATCTGCCAACATATCGGTAATCTCCAGTAAATCGTCCACGGGCGGCACCTGCACCTGCGGCAAGGCCCGCGGTAGCAACACGTGGCGGGTCCAGCTTACGAATGCGCGGCGCAGTTCGCGGTATTGCGGCCCTTCGGTACAGTTATACACGGTTTGAATGAGATTTTGTGTGGCCTCCAGCCAGGGGCCGCGCACAATGTTGCGGCGGAGAAGCTCCGGCCCTTGGGCCGGGTTCTTCACCTGGAGATCATGGCTCGGAATGAGGCTATCTTGCTCAAAAACCGTGTAAAAGCGGCGATACGATATGTAGCAAACACTCCGTAACGTCCTATAATCCAACGTTTGGCCCACGCACAGCACCTGAATATGTCTTTGCGGCGCAACTCGATGTGGAATTTGGCGGGGACAGGATTGCCTTTGCTCCTGGGCGTCGTCACGATTCCGTATTTGATAAAGCATATCGGAGTCGAAGCGTTCGGGATTCTTACGCTTATCTGGTCGCTGATCGGCTACTTCAGCCTGTTCGATTTTGGGCTGGGCCGCGCACTAACCCAGCGGGTGGCGGCAAGCTTGGTTTCAGAAAATACCCGCAACGTGCCTCATGTGGTGAAATCCGGCCTGGTATTCATGGCTTATACCGGCATAGCGGGCGGCATACTATTAGCGCTGCTTGCCTACCCCTTGGGCAGCGACTGGCTGAACGTAAGCCAGCCTTTGCAAGCCACTACCATCGGCAGCCTGTTCGTGGCCGCGCTGGGCATACCGCTGGCCACCGTAACTTCCGGTTTGCGAGGGGTGCTGGAAGCCTACGAAGACTTCAAAACGGTAAACCTGCTAAGAATCGTGCTTGGCATTGCCAATTTCGGCCTGCCCGCGCTGAGCTTCGTGTTGTTGGGGCCTTCGCTGGTGTATATGGTGGCCATGCTAATTGCGGCCCGCCTGGTAGTGCTGCTGGCCTATGGTGCACTGGCTCATAGACGCATGCCGGAAAGCTGGCTAAAAAGCACGGCGCAAGCCAACGACGTGAAGGACTTGCTGTCGTTCGGGGTGTGGATGACGGTTTCCAATATTATCAGCCCGCTTATGGTTACCGCCGATAGATTCGTGATTGCGGCGGTGCTGGGGGCAAGCGCCGTGGCCTACTACACGGTGCCGTTCGAAATGCTGGTGCGCGTGCTGGTGATTCCTTCCGCCCTGACCAGCGCCTTGTTTCCCAAGCTGGCTTCCACACTGAAAACCAACCCGGCTATTGCCCGGATGCTTTATTGGCGGTCGATGAAGCTGATGTCATTGACGCTGTTGGGCATAAGCCTGGCTATTTGCCTGGCCTCGTACTGGGGGCTGGCACTATGGCTGAACGCCGATTTTGCGTCGAGGTCGTGGCTGATCGTTTGCATTCTAAGCGTGGGCATTCTATTCAACGGGATTGCCCTGGTGCCTTTTTCCGCCATACAGGCTGCGGGCGACGCCAAAACCACGGCGCATTTGCATGTGTTCGAATTTATTATTTATGTGCCTGTGCTGCTGATAGCCCTGGATGTGTTTGGCCTGCTCGGGGCGGCGCTGGCGTGGGTGTTTCGGGTTGGGTTGGATCTGGTTTTACTGCTGTGGCGGGGGAAAAGGTTTTTTGGGTGAGAGGGGATGCAAGCCTACGTTATAGCCCCAGTCTTTCCTTCAATCGTGCGATAAGATCCATCCTTTCATGCAAGATCGCTAGGATCAGCGTCTGCCGATTCTGTCGGGGCAGACAAAAGAGCACATGCTTCCCTGCCCGTCCTACCCGCAAGCCAGGAAGCAGATCATCCAGTTCTTTGAAGACACCGCGGCCTTGGGCTACTTCACAAGCAGCAGCTTCTAGCTCAGCAACATAGGCAACGCTCTGTGCTTCACCCCAAGTCTCAACGGTATAGCGGACAATGCCCCGTAAATCCGCAGCGGCCCCACGGGAAAGAACGTAGGGCTGGGTCATTGTGCCTTGTTGCGGCGCAGTTCTGCCATGGCGATGTCGGTGATGCTACCGTCCTCCAGCTCGCCGCGCTCAGCCTGGGCCAGGCGTTCGTTGAGCAAGGTCTTTAGTGCATGCAGAGCCTGCTCCTCCCCTACCGCTTTGGGAAACAGGCGCTCCAGGGCGTATTGCTTGATGGTCTTGCCTTCTAGAGCAGCCATTGCCTTGAGAGCCTGGTGCTGCTGGTCGGTTACGTCTATGGTCAGGCGGCTCATGGGCATACCTCTGCTTACTGGTCTGGAATCACCACATTACCACAAATGTGGTCTTTAAAGCGGGCACGAGACCGCCACATCAGGGAAACTCCGAAATCAGCTAGCTATCGTCTACTCAGTGTAGACCTTCTAAGGTTTCCGGAAGGCCTATTCTTAGTGTTTCGCGTACCCTTGTCATCCCTATTTTTATATAATACTATGTGTTATATTTAGTTTGCCAAGGCAGCTGCATGAGAGTTTTCAAGAACGCGTGGTTCGAGCGGTTCGCCCGCAAGCAGGGCATCGCCGACGAGGCGCTTCTGGAAGCCGTCGGGCGCGCCGAGCGAGGGCTGGTTGATGCGGATCTAGGCGGTGGCGTCATTAAGCAGCGCGTGGCGAGGCCGGGGCAAGGCAAGTCGGGCGGTTTTCGCACCATCATTCTGTACCGCACTGCGGAGCGGGCTTTCTTCGTGTACGGGTTCGCCAAGAGCGATCGGGCCAACATCGACGATAACGAAGATTCCGCGTTCAGGAGGGCGGCGGAGTATGTGCTGAGGCTGTCGGAAGCGCACTTGGCAGAGCTGATTGGCAAAGGGCAATTTACGGAGATACACGATCATGGCGAAGAAATACCGGAGTGAAGCCTACGCGGCCATCCACGAGACTATGGAAGCCCTGCATGAGGTCGGCGCCATCGATAAGCAGACCATGCGCGAATTTGACCAGTCCTGCCTGACGCCCGCCCAACCCATGCCTCCCGAGCGCATCCGCGCGCTTCGCGAGCGCGAACATCTGTCGCAGCCGGTTTTTGCGCTCTATCTGAACGTGAGCAAGAATCTTGTTTCCGACTGGGAGCGCGGCGTGAAGAAGCCCGGCGGGCCGGCCTTGCGCCTTCTGACTGTGGTGGAAAAGAACGGCATTCAGGCCATCGCCTGACCGGGTGGAGGGGCTTTTAAATCACAGTCTCCACATCAGGGAAACTCCGAAATCAGCTAGCTATCGTCTACTCAGAGCGAGAGCTTGCGAGGGCCTGGCGTCTGATGGCACGCACCCGTTCCGCCGCTGCCATGACCTGTTCCTCGCTTAGTACGCCCCGGGCAATGGCGGTACGGACCCAGCTTACTGCGCGTTGGGGCATCAAGGGGTCGTAGCCGAATAGGTTCTTGACCATGAGCAGGTCGCTGCCGGCGGCAATCGCCTGTACGATGGCGTCTTCTCTGCCCATGATGTGGCTGACCGCTCCCATGTCGAGATCGTCCGTTACGACGACGCCCTGGTAGCGCAGGCGTTCGCGCAGCAGGCCGGTCACGATGGGGGCGGAGACTGTTGCCGGCCGGCCATCTGGCGCTACGGGGTCGAGTCGAAGATGGCCGGTCATGACCATTGGCGGAGCATGGTTCGAAGCGAGCACGCGGGCGAACGGATCCAGTTCGGCCTCCGTCCAGGTTGCGGAGATGTCGGCCGCGCCGTCGTGGCTGTCGCTGACCGCGCGGCCATGGCCGGGAAAGTGTTTGGCCGCGCATAGGATGCCCGCGCTTGCGAAGCCCTCTATGAACGCTTGGGCGTAGGCCGCGATGTGTTCGGGGTCGGTGGAATAGGCGCGTCCGAAAACGCCTATCGCGGGGTTCGTGGGTTCGTCGACATCCAGCACCGGCCCCAGATTGATATGGAAGCCAAGCGCGGCCAGTTCGCGTCCGGCTTGAGCATAAAGCGAACGGGCCTCTGCCGGCGACATCGTGGCGGCGATGTCCCGGGCTGCGGGCAGGGGGGTGAAGCCGTGCGCCGCGGTCAGCCGTTGCACGATGCCGCCTTCATGGTCGATGGCCAGCAGCGGTTGGCTGGCCCCAGAGCGGAACAGGCGCAGCAGGCCGGCTATCTCTTCGGCGGTGCCGATGTTCTGGTCGACGAAGAAGACGGCCCCCACCTGGCCGCGGCGGGCTTGCCGGGCAAGCAGGCGCGCGGAAGGCGATGCGGAACTGGCACCGTAGAAGCCAACCAGCAGCAGGTCCCCGACCGCCGCGGCCAGTTTGTCGCGCGGCCGAAACCAGCCGAACCAGGCAATCGGATAAGCAAGCATGCCGATCGCCATGCCCAGCCCACCCTGAACATAGCGCCGCAGCCGGCGCAAGGTCCTGCGGACAGTCACGCGATCTCCCGGCAGTCGAGCGCCGCTTCCAGCCTTCGCGTCAAGTGATGGGCCACGAACTGCACGGCAGGCTCGATGCAGGCGGCGCCGTGGCTGCCGGGGACTATGTCGATGCTGACGCCGCCGGGCAGCACGGCCTCGTAGGCTTCCAGGCCCGGCCCGCCAGGCTGGAGGGGATTGAGAAAGCTGTCCTCGGCGGTGATCAGCGCGACGCGGCCCGAATAAGGCTGCGGCCGGCCAGGCTCGATCAGCACGAGCAGCGGCACAGCCCCGTTTTCGGCGGCAAGCGACTCCGCGACGATCCGGGCGATGGTTCCCCCCTGGCAGACCCCGGCCAGCAGCACGATGCCGCGCGGCGAGAGCGCCGTAATCTCTTCGACATAACGGGCGGCCAGTTGGCGGATGCCGCCCAGCCCGTTATCGATGACGAGATGGCCGGAACGCATCCCATGCACACGGAAGGACGGAGCAAGGCGCGCCGCCAGCGCGGTGAATTCACTCTCTACCTGGCAGCACAAGAACAGGTCGTATTTTGCGTCGGGCGGGCCGAGGCTGGAGATCAGGTGTTCGGGCGAGAGGCGGGCGCCGGGCCAGTGCCCGCACAAGTCTCGCATGCGCCGGTAGATCCGGCTTGCCATGAAGCCTTGCCCGCCAGTGGCGGCGCCGTCGCGGTGCCACAGCAGTTCGTCGAGTTGTGTCGCCATGTGCGGCAGCATTTCGATGCGGCCGAAATAGCCCGGCGGCACGGTAATTTCGAAGCGTTCCTCGATGAGCAGGATAAGTATCAGGGAAGCCAGTGAATCGCCCCCCAGCGCCGGAAAGCGATCGAGCCGGCCGACCGGCTCGGCAAGGGTCAACACCTCTTGCCACAACAGGGCAAGATGCTGCTCGGTCTCGTTCGCCGGCGGCCAGTATTCTTTCGCGCGCGTGACGCTGCGGTTGCCATACTCTGTGATCAGCCTCTGGCGATCCTTCTTTCCGCTGGGCGTCAGCGGGATGGCGGGCACGAATTGAATGCGGGAAGGCACCGCGCTTTCCGGCAGCCACTCGGCTAACGCTTTTGACAGGGTGGCGGGGTCGGGGGCGCTATCGCCCGCCGCCTGCACAAAGCACAGAAGCGCCGGGCGCGGCTCTTTGACAAGGCAGACTGCTGCGTCGACCACATGCTTCTCGCGAAGCACGGCGCGTTCGATCTCGCCCAGCTCGATGCGCACGCCATGCATCTTGACCTGCGTGTCGACACGCCCGATGAAGTGCAGCGTGCCGTCGGGGTTACGGCGAACCATGTCGCCCGTGCGATAGAGGCGCCGGCGTCGCCGCCCGATGGTTGTTTGCACAAAGCGCTTGGCTGTTTCCTCGGGCCTGCCGAGGTATCCTTCCGAGACGCCCGGACCGGCAAGACACAACTCACCCATCTCGCCCGCCGCGACGGGGCGCAGCGCCTCGTCCAGCACATAAGACTGAAGATGGCCAAGCGCCATGCCGATGCTGACTTCCGCACCCGGTTCGCATAATGCGGCCGTGGCATAGATGGTTGTTTCAGTCGGGCCGTAGACGTTGAAAAAACGCCTTCCCGTTCCCCAGTCCTTGACCAGTTCGGGCGGACAAGGTTCGCCGCAGGCAATAATGCAACGTAATTGAGCCAGCGCGCGCGGCCGCGCACTAGCAAGCAAGCTCGGCGTAATAGAGAGGTGGGTCGCGCCCAGTTGCTTCAACGCTTCCGCCAGGCTTTCCCCGCCCAAGGGCCTGGCGCCGCCAACAGCCAATGCACCGCCGCCGGCAAGCGTGCCGCAGATCTCGGCCAGCGACACGTCGAAACCTATAGACGTGTTGAGCAGCATCCGAGTCCCCAGGTCGATTTCGAAGCGGTTTACGGTGTCGTGCAAAAGGGCGGCAAGCGAGGCTTGCTGAATACGGATTCCCTTCGGGTATCCCGTCGACCCCGAGGTGAAGCATATATAGGCGCCATCACGCCCCCGCGGGGCCTGCGGCACCGTGCCGCCGCCAGCGCGCAGCGTCGCAGCGGAAATGACGGGCACCTCGGCCGTCTCGTCATGCGCAATCATGGCCGCGGCCTGGGCTTGTTCCAGCATATAGGCGCGGCGCGCCCTGGGCAGCGCGAGATCGAGCGGCAGGTAGGTGCTGCCTGCCTTCATCACGCCGAGCAAGGTAATGATCAGTTCCGCCCCAAGCGGCAAGGCCACGCCAATGACAGCGCCAGCCAGGCCACGCAAGGCGAGGCCGGCAGCGACCTCGTCGCTGGCCTGGTCGAGCTCGGCATAAGAAAATGTGCCATCACGCCCGAGCAGCGCGGGCGCATTGGGCGCGGCGCACGCGGCCGCGCGAAACAGCGCAACAAAGGTCTGCGGCCGACGCCAGGAATCTGCAATGCGCTGCGCCCAGCGCTGTCGAACATGCGTGATAACGGGTGGCGTAGTTTGCGCAAGAGACGATGCCGCCGTTGGCGGCGCCATGGCCAATTGCTTATGCAGCTGTTCGGCGACCCCGGCCATGTGGGCGCCTCCCATGACCAGCAGGAAATCGCCTTCGCTGACGTCACGGCGTATGCCCGCGACCAGGCCTTCAACCCCCTCATGGTGAATGACAGCAACGCCGCGGCGCTGCAAGCCCGAGGCTATGGCCGCACTGCCGCTTGACCGCGCGTTTTCGCCGTCGTCGTCCACGTCAAGCAGAAACACCTGGTCGGCCATGGCAAGGCTTTCGATGAACTCTTCCTGCAGCCGTTGCACCCGCGAGTGCAGCAATGGCTGGAAGGCGGCAACGAGGCGGCGGTCCGGCGCCACGGAACGTGCCGTACGCAGCGTTGCAGCGACTTCCGCCGGGTGATGGGCGTAGTCATCCACGATGCGAATGCCCGACACCTCGCCAAACTCTTGCCAGCGGCGCGCCACACCCGTGAAGCGCGTGAGGCCGCGAGCCATGGCCTCCGGAGCAACACCCAGCGCCTGGCAGGCCGCCATGGCGGCCAGCGCGTTGCGGCGCATATGGTCGCCGGGCTGGTGCAAGGTGATGGGGGCAAGCTTTTCCCCCCGCAAGCATGGGGCGAAGGGGGCGGGCCATGGCGAGGCGGAAACGCTGCAATCGGCATCCAGGCCGAACGAAATGACCTTGCCGCCCGGCAGCCCAAGACGCGCAACGCCTGGATCTTCGCCGGATGCGACGACGACGCGGGCGCGGCGGGCGAAAGCAGAGAAGGCATCCTCCAGGGCAGCTTGCGATGCGTAATGATTGACGTGCTCGTCATCGACATTGGTGATGACGGCGATGTGGGGTGTCAGGGCGTCGAGATTGCGAAAAGCCTCGCAGGCTTCGGCCACGAAGATATCGCCGCCGCCTGGCCGGGCCCGCTTGCCATCCAGGCTGGGCACATCGGCACCGAGCGCGAAGCCGGGGTCCAGACCCGCTTCGGTCAGGATGCAGGCGATCATGGCGCTTGTCGTGGATTTGCCGTGCGAGCCCGCAACCATAAGGCCAGGGCGACCTTCCCGCAGCAGTTCCAGGCATTCGGCGCGGCGAATCACCGGAATTCCGCTATGGCGCGCGCTTTCGACCTCGATGTTGCCGGTGGGAATGGCATCGCTTACCACGACCAGCTCCGCACCTTCCAGTTGCGCCGCATCGTGATGCAAGATGATTCGCGCCCCGTCCTGTGCAAGCTGGTCAAGAACCGCCGAGTGCGCCCGGTCGCTGCCGGTTACCGTACGGTTGGAAGCAAGCAAATACTGCGCCAGGCTTGCCATGCCCGCACCGCCTATTCCCACCAGATGCACGTGTGCCGGAAGCATCAGAACCCCCCAATATCGCCCTGCTGGGCGTAGGTGCCGATGGCGATGAGTTCGCGCATGACGTGAACGCGCCCAGCTTCGGTCTGCCACCATGTCTCGGCGGGCAGGTCGTCGTGCCGTTGCGAGGGCTGCATGACCAGGCGCAGATGCGCCGGCCAATGGCGTCGCGCCGTCATAAGTGCCCGGCGCGCATGGTAAGGCTTGGAGACCAGCGCGACACGGCGAATGCGATTCCAGCCAATCTGCTCTTCAATAATAGGGGCGGAGAAGACGAAATTTTCCCGGGTATTGGTGGATTCGGTCTCGAGCAGGATAGCGGCTTCGGGAACGCCACGCGCAAGCGCGTAGTCACGAAACTGGGCAGCTTCCGGCACCGGCTGCGGCGCGGGCCCGTGGCCCGAGATCATGATGACGGGAGCCAGGCCGCATACATAGAGATCGATAGCCTTATCCATATTGGTGGGTGTGGGGCACCCCAGAACAAAACACAGGTCGACGGGTTCTGGCGGATCTTCCACATACAGGAATTGGGTAATAGCGGCGCGCGACTCCAGGCCGGCGATATCCACCGAAGATGTGGGTGCCTGACTGGATTGGGTCGACCCAAGGCGCTTGAAGCGCGCACGCAAATGTTGCAACAACACCGAAGCCCCGTTCACGGTTGTTCGCCAAAATACGCATTACAGACTGTAACGGCGTCGCTGTCCATACGGATTTTTCCGTGTTCCAGCCAAATGGCACGGTTGCAGGTGCGTAGAATCAGCTCTTTTGAATGGCTGGCAATGACAAGTATATGGGTCGACTGCACCAGTTCCTGCATGCGCTCTTCGGCCTTGTGCTTGAACCCCTCGTCCCCCACCGACAGCCATTCGTCCATTAAAAGGATTTCGGGGCGCAATATGGTGGAAACGGCAAAGGCCAGGCGCAAGTGCATGCCGGTGGAATAGGTGCGTACCGGCATATTCACGAAATCGCCCAGCTCGGAAAATTCAATAATTTCATCAAGCCGTTGGGTAATTTCGGCCTTGGAAAGGCCGAGCAGGCCGCCGCGCAGGAATATATTTTCGCGGCCGGTGGCCTCGGGGTCTATGCCCAGCGAAATGGCGATCAGCGACCCGATTTCACCCTGTATATGCGCGGTTCCGGCTGACGGCACATAAACGCGGCTTAGCAGGCGAAGCAAAGTCGTTTTGCCGGCGCCGTTATGGCCCAGCAAGCCCAGGCGGTCCCCGTCTTTCAGAGAGAAGCTCAAGCCTTCCAGGGCGCGAACAACCACATGCCCGTTCTGGTCCGCGCCCAGTTGACCCCCGGTGGCAACCTGGAGCAGGCGTTTTTTCAAAGATCGGCCATTGGCGTTGTAGATTGGAAAATCAACGCAAACATTATTGAATTCGATATATGCCATGGCTGATTTCCCCGCTTTATAGCCAATAGGCAATACGATGTCTATAGCGGCCATACACAGCCAGTGTCATGCCCCACCCGATAACGGCCATTCCAATCGCCACCCCCCAGTTGAGGGCGCTTGGGGTTTGATCCAGCAAGGGCGCGCGAACCAGCTCAAGCAGATGGTAAATAGGGTTCAGATTCAGCAAAAGAGGCCCCACACGTTTAGGCATAAGGCTGGGCATCCACATTACCGGGGTCAGGTAAAACACCACCTGAAGGACGCTGGCGATAATTTGCGGCAGATCCCTATACCTGGCGCAAAGCATGGCGACAAGCAGGGCCACCCATGCCAAATTGACAACTACCAGCAAAAAGCCGGGAATGCAGGCAAGCATTGCCCAATTGGGCCATTTGCCAACAGCAAGCAAAACCAGGGGGAAAATGACGAGGTTATGGCCAAGAATCAGCGTGTTTCGCCATATCATGCGCAGAATATGCAGGAACAACGGCAGCGGCAGCTCTTTAATGATTCCTTCGGCCTCTATGAACCCTGTGCAGCCCTCGGTAACGACCGACGAAATAAACCCCCAAAGAATCAGGCCGGCAGCAAGAAAAGGCAAGAATTCCGTCATGGGGGTGTTGAAAATGCTGCCGAACACCACGCCAATCGCGCCTATCATTACGCCCATGCTGACAGTCAGCCAGAATGGCCCCAACGTAGAGCGCCGATAGCGTTGGCGGACGTCCTGCCATCCCAACATTCCCACCAGTGGGTAGCGCCGCATTGCTGCGGCAATATCTGTCCAGGCAGTGGCTATAGGGCTGTTGTGCATCAAAGTTTAAGCATATAGGTGCCATTGGGAAGGCGTTGGCGGGCATGCGCGCCAGTATAAAGTATGCGGTTGCAATGTTCTCATCTTGTTATACACTTTACCGCTGGTGTGCTTGGGTTTCCAATTTTTTCAAGTGAACCCACCCCTGCGGCGGCGGGAACCAAGGCGCGGGTAGCGGCATTGCTTACCGCGCTGCTGGTGGTATTCGCTGGCAGCCGCCTCAAACCCATAAGGAACAAATGGCAAACCGGGGTCCTGTTTTTGAACCGGGCCTTGGTTATTGCTTGTTCCAGGCCGCCAATACCCAAGTTCCCTGGAGGAGTGTTGTTCAAGCGATGATTCATTAAACAAAGCGCGGCCACCGAATATGTCTTTGCGGCGCAACTCTATGTGGAATTTGGCTGGAACAGGATTGCCGTTGATCCTGGGCGTCGTCACGATTCCATACCTGGTAAAGGGCATAGGGGTTGAGGCATTCGGGATTCTTACGCTTATTTGGTCGCTGATTGGCTACTTCAGCCTGTTTGATTTTGGGCTGGGCCGGGCCCTTACCCAGCGGGTAGCGGCAAGCCTGGCTTCAGAAGATATTCGCGTCGTTCCCCATGTAGTGAAATCCGGCCTGGTGTTCATGGCCTATACCGGTGTAGCGGGCGGAATATTGCTGGCTTTGCTGGCTTACCCTCTGGGCAGCGACTGGCTTAATGTAAGCGAACCTTTGCATGCTTCCACCATTGGCAGCCTGTTCGTGGTTGCTTTGGGCATACCGCTGGCTACCGTAACCTCCGGCTTGCGGGGGGTGCTGGAGGCTTACGAAGATTTCAAAGCCGTAAACCTGTTAAAAATCGTTCTAGGTCTTGCCAGCTTCGGCCTGCCTGCCTTGAGCCTTAAGGTGCTCGGGCCGTCGTTGGTGTATATGGTGGCATTGCTTATTGTTGCTCGTTTGGCTGTGCTGCTGGCTTATGGCGTATTGGCTCACAAGCGCATGCCCGCCGGTTGGTTTAAAAGCGCTGCGCAAGCCAATGATGTGAAAGATTTGCTGTCGTTTGGGGCGTGGATGACGGTTTCCAATATTATTAGCCCCCTTATGGTTAATGCCGACCGGTTCGTGATTGCGGCAGTACTAGGGGCAAGTGCCGTAGCCTATTACACGGTGCCATTTGAAATGGTGGTTCGCGTTTTGGCGATTCCCGCCGCCCTGACTGGCGCCTTGTTCCCCAAACTGGCTTCCACCCTAATCAGTAACCCGGCCATAGCTCGGATGCTTTACCGACGCTCCTTAAAACTTATGGGCATGGTGTTGCTAGGCATATGTGTGGCAATTTGCCTGGCATCGTATTGGGGGCTGGCGCTATGGTTGAATGCCGATTTTGCGTCCAAGTCGTGGCTTATCGTGTGCGTATTAAGCATAGGTGTGCTACTTAATGGCATTGCCTTTGTCCCGTTTGCCGCCATTCAGGCTGCGGGTGATGCCAAAACCACGGCGTACTTGCATGTGCTTGAGTTTATTGTGTATGTACCGCTGCTATTGGCAGCTCTGGACATGTTTGGTCTGGTAGGGGCGGGTTTGGCCTGGGCATTTCGGGTTGGGCTAGACTTGGTTTTGCTTTTGTGGCGGGCGAAAAGGAGTTTTGGTGAGCGTGCAGCTGCCGTGTATCAACAAGCACGGCATCCAACGAGCGAATAGTTTGGTGACCAGTAACGTTCACTTCAAGGGGGAGTGATCAAGTCATCCTTCTCTCTAGTACCCCGCAAGCCATCAACCCGCACAGCACCGCAAACCACAGCGTTGCGAATCGTATTCCGACTGCTGCCAAAGTTGCTTGTGCGGTAGAAATGCCAAAAACTGCCAGTAAAGCGACGATGGTGACTTCAGTAGAGCCTATCCCTCCCGGCATCATAGAGGCGGCCCCTGCGAGCATGGCAAGGGGATAGATGGCTATAGAGGGTAGGAATGCAATTGAAATGTCCAGTCGGCCTAGCAGCCAGGCAAAGGAAAGAGCTGTGATCGACCAAGCCAGAATTCCCAAGGCTAGTGAAACTAGTATATCCAGGGGAGTTAGCCATGTCCGGCAGGCTAGCAGCCCCTGCTTGAGCGCGGTAGCTAACCTTGCCAGTCTTTTGAGGCGCCAACGGCGCAAAATGGCAGATAGCCGGCCGAGCCACTTTATGCGGCTGGCGGCCAATATAACCAAAGCAAGCAGCAAAGCGACAAATACAAGAACAAACGGGAAAATGTTGGTTTGGGTAAGCGCCAGGCAAGATAGCGCTAGTACTGAGACCAGGTCGAACGCGCGCTCAAACACGAAGGCGCCAAAAACATTGCTGGGTGGAGCCCCCATGGGTTGCAAATATCGGATGCGGATTAGTTCGCCGACTTTGCTTGGCGTGGCGGTAAATGCGAACCCTGAAATATAGGCAAAAAACCCGAGAAACCAAGGGGTTGTGTTACCTGCCCGGTTCAATAGCCAGCGCCAGCGCACATAGCGCACCACATAGGAAAGTAAGGCTACGCCCATTAAGGTAGGTAGGGCTGCCGCTACGGAAGGAAGTTGGGCAAATACCTGGTTGTGGGAGTCGGCCCAGCTTAGCGCAAACAGGTATAACACTGTAATCAATACCAGCCCAATCAGCGTGCGTCGAACCTTCATGGTTGGGTGTTATGCTGCCGCGCCATCATGTAACAAACTCCAGGTTAAAATGACAAGTTAAATTGGCAATTCTAATATGAGCGCCGGGAAGGTGCTTCGCAATCAATTATCTTTCGGCGATCGTACTGCCGGATTCTACGAGGTAACGGGTGAACGCAATTCCCTTGGTAGTGGATTTGGACGGCACGCTGATCAATACCGACACGCTGCATGAGTCCGCATTGCGTGTATTGCGCGACTCGCCACTAGACGTCTTGCGAATTCCATATTGGCTCTCGCGTGGCAAGGCCGAGCTGAAGCGTTCTGTGGCTGAGCGGGTCAGTTTTGACCCTGCACATTTGCCATACAACCAAGTGTTGCTGGAGTGGTTGCGGGCGCAGCGCGCCGAAGGGCGTAGGCTAATTCTATGTACAGCTTCCGATGCTGGCTTTGCCCAAGCTGTCGCCGACCATTTGGGGGTGTTCGACGAGGTCATGGCCAGTGATGGCACGATCAATCTAGCTGGTTTGAACAAGGTCAGCGCGCTTGTGCAGCGTTTCGGTGCTCAGGGCTTCGACTATGCAGGGAACTCTTCCGCTGATCTGAAAGTATGGAAAAGCGCGCGGCGGGCGATTCTGGTCAATGCGTCAGCGTCGGTAGATAGGCAGGCGCAGGGACTATGCCAGGTGGAGCGGGCTTTTCCTGCGCATCGGCTGGGAATAAGCGATTGGCGGCGCGTGTTGCGCGTTCACCAATGGATGAAGAACTTGCTGTTGTTCGTGGCACTGTTCGCCGCACATCAATTGAGTAGTGGCCAGGCTTGGCAGCAGCTTGTGGTGGCTTTTATATCGTTCAGTCTGTGCGCTTCATCGGTATATATCGCCAACGACCTGTTCGATCTGGAAAGCGACAGGCAGCACCCGCGGAAACGCCTTCGTCCCTTTGCATCCGGCTGTGTGCCGGTATGGATGGGTGTTGTTCTGGCGCCGGTTCTATTGTTGGTCAGCGTCATCCTGGCTTGGCAAGTGGGTGGTCACTTCCTGTTCTGGATGCTGTTCTATTTTGTACTGACTTGCGCCTATTCGTGGGGTTTGAAGCGCTTGGTGCTTGTGGATTGCCTGGCCTTGGCCGTGCTGTACACGTTGCGTATAGTGGCTGGCGCGGCGGCGGCTGATTTGGGCTTGTCCATGTGGCTATTGGCCTTTTCGGTGTTCCTGTTCTTGTCGTTGGCCTTTGTAAAGCGCTACGCGGAATTGCAGGTGCAGCATGAGCAGGGCAAGCATAAAGCGCATGGTCGGGGCTACTACACCTCGGATGCGCCTCTTATTCAGATGCTGGGTATTACGTCTGGCTACGCTTCGGTGGTCATTCTGGCCCTTTATTTGAACAGCAGTACAGTCGTTCAGCTTTATCGCACCCCCGAGATAGTGTGGGCGGTTGTGCCTACCATGTTGTTCTGGGTCAGTTGGATGTGGCTGCGTGCGCATCGCGGTGAAATGCACGATGACCCTCTCGTGTTTGCCGTGAAAGACAAGCCCAGCCTTGCTGCAGGCGTTATCTTTGCTTTGGCTCTGGTGCTGGCCACATTGGACTGGGCCGTATGAATATCTCGTCCTGGGGAAGGTTGTCTGCTGATGAGCACAATATAGTACCTATGACTGATCGGACTCGGGTGGCTGAGACATTATCGGGCAGCGCGCCTGGCGTGTGCTTTGGCATGGGCCGCAGTTACGGTGATGCCTGCCTGAACCCGGGCGGCACCTTATGGACGGCTTCGGGGCTAAGCCGTTTCATAAGTTTCGATGAGCAGACTGGCCGCCTAGTGTGCGAGGCAGGGGTTTTATTGCGCGATATTCAACGCATGGCCGTGCCGCGCGGATGGATGTTGCCGGTTACTCCCGGCACACAGCTTGTGACTGTGGGTGGGGCGATCGCCAACGATGTCCATGGCAAAAACCACCATGTGTTTGGGTCATTTGGCTGTCATGTTACGGGCTTGCAGTTGGTACGCAGCAATGGTGAGATTATCGATTGCAGCCCGGATCAGCATGCGAAGTGGTTGTGCGCAACTATAGGGGGACTAGGCCTAACCGGGGTGATTGCAACGGCGGAGTTGCAATTGAAACGGGTACAGGGGCCGTGGCTGCAGGCCGAAACAATCCCCTTTCTTGGGTTGGATGAGTTTTTCCATTTAGCCGACAGCTCTGAGGCAGATTGGGAACACACTGTTTCATGGATCGATTGCCTGGCGGGGGCCGCAGGGCGTGGGTTGTTCATGCGAGCAAACCATTGTGATTTATCAACTTCCAGACCAAAGCCGCGCCACCTTGCCATGCCGTTGACGCCGCCGGTTTCGCTTGTCAACGCCTGGACCTTGAAACCTTTTAATTGGGCCTATTACACGGCAACGAAACGCAAGGCAGGTCTAGCAGACTGCGACTATGAGTCGTTTTTCTATCCCCTGGACAACGTGCAGAACTGGAATCGCATGTATGGGCCACGCGGTTTCTACCAGTACCAGAGCGTGGTGCCTCGCTCCGCAGGAAGAGAGGCCATTCAAAATATGCTGAGTGAAATAGCGCTGTCAGGGCAGGGGTCGTTCCTGGCCGTATTGAAGACGTTTGGCGATAAGCCGTCGCTGGGCATGTTGAGCTTTCCCCAGCCAGGCGTGACATTGGCATTGGATTTTCCTAATAAAGGAAGGCAAACATTGGCGTTGTTTGATCGGCTGGATGCGATTGTGCGCCAAGCGGGCGGCCGGATTTACCCGGCGAAGGACGCGCGTATGCCCAGAGACCTATTTGAATCTGGCTATCCTCGTTTGAATGAGTTTATGCCATATCGTGACCCAGGCATCAGTTCGGCCATGTCGAGACGTTTGATGGGGAATTAAGATGAATCAAGAAGCCAGAAAAAAAATTGTAATCGTCGGGGCCACATCGGCCATTGCCGAACAGTGCGCGCGCTTGTGGGTGCAGGGTAATGGGGTCGATATGGTATTGATTGGGCGTGATGCAGGACGTACCGAGCGAGTAGCGGATGATCTTCGCGTACGAAGCCCGGAGTCCCGCATAGAAACCTTGACTGCCGATTTCATTACACCGTCGTCAATTCAAAAGACGGTGGATGATATTGTGGCTGCGGGGTCGGTGGATGTGGTACTGATTGCGCACGGTTCGTTACCGGACCAATCCGCGTGTCAGGGTAGCCTGGAGTTGTGCAGCGAAGCCTTGGCTGTGAACGGGATATCGCCGGTATTGTTTGCGGAGGCCTTTGCTGGCCATATGCAACAGCATAATCAGGGCACTCTAGGTATTATTGGATCGGTGGCGGGAGACCGTGGCCGTAAGTCCAATTATGTGTATGGCGCCGCCAAGGGCTTGGTAACGCGTTACGCACAAGGTTTACAGCATCGTCTGGCCAAGACGGCAGTCAAAGTCGTCTTGATCAAACCTGGGCCTACTGACACTCCTATGACAGCTCATTTGAAAGGGGCGGGGGCAAAGTTGGCGGGCGCTGATACCGTTGCACAGAGCATTGTGCATGGCATGGAGAAGGGCGTTGCTGTGGTTTATGCACCGGCAAAATGGGCGGTGATCATGATGGTAATTCGGCATTTGCCGAATTTCATCTTCAATAAGATGGATATCTAACTTAGCCACGTAAAGGTGGGTTAGCCCGTCGCGAATTCGCATGGTGGACCGGTAATTGAATTTTATGACTACGACACAGCAAAAAATTATTCTTCCAGGTGGAGCCGGCCTGGTTGGCCAGAATCTTGTTGCTTTATTGAAGCGCAAGGGCTACACAAACCTTGTTGTACTCGACAAGCATAAAGCTAATTTGGAAGTACTGCGGAGGTTTCATCCAGATATTGTTATTGAATATGCCGACCTGGCCGAACGAGGTGAGTGGGTAAACCACTTTGACGGAGCCAATGCTGTTGTTATGTTGCAAGCGCAGATTGGCGATCCGCAATTAGAGCCCTTCATTCGCAATAACGTCACTTCCACGAAACATGTACTGGCGGCGATTCAACAACATGATGTGCCCTATACCGTACACATCAGTTCTTCCGTGGTGGAATCAGTCGCCGATGATCACTACACAAACACCAAGAAGGAACAAGAGAAGATAGTGCTTGACAGCGGTATCAATTGCGTAGTTTTACGCCCCACGTTGATGTTCGGCTGGTTTGACCGTAAGCATTTAGGCTGGTTGTCCCGCTTCATGCAGAAGGTGCCGGTATTTCCCATTCCAGGTAATGGGCGTTATATGCGTCAGCCATTGTATGTGGGGGATTTTTGCAGCATTATTGTTAGCTGCCTAGAGTCCCGCATCAATAACCAAGTCTTTAATATTACCGGCCTGGAAAAGGTCGACTATATAGACATTATCCGCCAGATAAAAAACGCAACAAACGCCAAGGCTGCAGTCGTCAAGATTCCTTATTCGTTGTTCTATGGCTTGTTGAAGACCTGGGCTCTATTCGATAAGAATCCTCCATTCACTGCGGATCAACTGCAGGCGTTGGTTGCACACGATGAATTCGAGGTCATCGATTGGCCCGGCATTTTTAACGTCAAGGCAACACCTTTTGCCAAAGCGATCGACCAAACATTCAATGACCCCACTTACAGCAAAGTGGTTCTGGAGTTCTGATTATGGGGCAGCGTATTGCCGTACTGGGAGCAGGCCCAATGGGCTTGGCTGTAGCGTATCAACTGGTGCGTGATGGCCATAATCCCGTGGTGTTTGAGGCGGATGATCGAGTCGGTGGGATGGCGGCACATTTCGATTTTGGCGGGCTATCCATTGAGCGCTACTACCATTTTCATTGCACATCGGATACAGGGTTTCTGCAGGTACTGGAGGAGCTTGGCCTTTCGGACAAGATGCATTGGGTGGAAACCAAGATGGGCTACTGGTACCAGAATCGCCTACAGCCCTGGGGTAATCCTATTGCCTTGCTGAAGTTCAGGGGCTTGAGCTTCGCAGCCAAGTTTCGCTATGGTCTGCATGCCTTTTTGTCGATCAAGCGTAATAACTGGAAGCCGCTGGATCATGTAGAGGCAACCGGGTGGATACGGCGTTGGGTAGGCGAAGAGGCCTACGAAGTGCTTTGGCGCCGATTGTTCGATTACAAATTCTATGGTTACAAAGATAACTTATCGGCAGCCTGGATTTGGAGCCGCATCCGGCGTATTGGCCGTTCTCGTTACGATTTGTTCCGGGAAAAGTTGGGGTATTTGGATGGCGGTTCTGAGACTCTGCTGGAGGCGATGCGGGAATATATAGAAAAGCACGGTGGAGAGTTTCATCTTAAGACTCCAGCAACAAAAGTGAACATGGACGGAGAACGTGTCTCTGGGGTAGAGGCAGATGGGGAGAGGCACCTTTTTGACAAAGTGATCAGTACGATTCCTTTGCCGTATGTGCCCAGTGTGATGCCCGATTTGCCGGTGGATATTCTGGAGCGATATCGAAATATCAAGAATATTGCGGTGGTATGTGTAATCGTGAAGCTACGGAAAGCGGTTACAGAGAATTTTTGGCTGAACACCAACGACGCCGAAATGGACATTCCGGGTTTGGTGGAATATACCAACTTGCGCCCGTTGAGTGAGCATATAGTGTATGTGCCCTATTACATACCCGGAGAGCATTCTTTATATACAGAGCCCAATCAAGTGTTTCTGGACAAGGTAAAGCACTATCTAAAGAAAATTAATCCCGAACTATCGAATGAGGATTTCTTGAGTATGCATGCGAGCCGCTATCGATATGCGCAGCCGATTTGCCAGCCTGGTTATCTGGAGCAATTGCCCCCTTGTGAGCTTCCCATCAAAGGGCTCTGGGTTGCTGATACATCATACTATTACCCAGAAGATAGGGGGATATCGGAAAGTATCGATTATGGTCGAGGCATGGCAGAGCGGGCAATAAAGCTATGAGGGCGTTCTTTTCTCGTCAGTTTCTTGCGTTTTTATGCACCGGGGGAATTGCGGCTGCTGTGAATTTTGGTTCGCGGATTGTGTATAACCAGTGGATAGGGTTTTCTTCTGCGGTTCTGGTTGCTTACATAACAGGCATGATTACTGCGTTCGTGCTTGCGAGAGCATTTGTCTTCACCGGAAGCACACAGACCATACACAGATCGATAGGATTTTTTATTCTCGTTAATGTGCTCGCCGTTTTTCAAACGTGGATAATTAGTATTTCTTTTGCATACTATGTGCTCCCCATAATGGGAGTTGAGCATTATGTCAAAGATGTGGCCCACGCGGTGGGTATATTGGTGCCTGTGTTTTCTAGTTATATAGGCCATAAGCATTGGTCGTTTAAATCATAGGATAATGCTGATGGCCTTAAGGTAAATTTTCTATTGTTGACAAAATACTCGCTGTAAATTCGCGATGCTCTCAGCGTCGCCATATAAGCTTCCGTCGGCGTTTGAAATAATACCTTTCGTGCAAAGGTTGTGTAGCTCTTCTGCTAAATTATTATGACGGTAAGGGGTAATCTTCCATTCACTTGTCGCGGATGACAAAAAAGAAAAAATAGAAACTGCTAAGCAGAGAAAGAGGATTCGCTTATGACCTCCTCGGGCGATCAGTAGTACGCAACCGATTGCGGCAGGTATAACAAGCGGAACATACCGAGGGGCATCTGGTTGATTTATACCAGCTCCTAGCCTGCTGATAGTGATCCCGAGAATTAGGATAGTGGACAATGCAATGCAAAGTAATTCGAACATATATTCTTGATATTTTCGGATGGATTGATTTACGAAAAATACAAGAAAAATCAAAAATAGGGACCCTGTAGCGAGCTTTGTTGGTTCGTTTTCAACGCTTAACCAAGCATTTGATAGCATTATTAAAACATGTGAAAATCCATCGTAAAAGGAGAAATGCATGCTTCCTGCATATTTTTTCGATGACAGGTACAGCGAGATTGAGAATATAAATACCCCAACGATTAGACATGCAGCGCTGGCTCTTCTTGAGAAATTGGTCGGCCCTGTAAAAAACAGTACTATACACGCGAGCGAGAGTGCAATAATTCCTGAGCCATTGGAAATAGTGGCTAAGAGGAGTGCTATCAAAGCATAGTATAGGTGTGATTTTTCTAACGAATATAAATAGCGTTGAACTTGGCTAAATCCATATAGCGAAAATACTAGTGCCAATGCAAAAGCTATTTGGAGGGACCAATATAAATTCTCCCATTGGCGTGGTGTAATTATTAATAGTGCAAGAGTGATTCCGGTGATGATGGCGATATTTTTATCAGTCGGTGCGATGGATTTCCACGCGATAAGAAATGAAATGAATATGAGCGGCACTTGTGCAAACATCATCCAGGTCCACGGCAGGTGATGCAATATGGTAAATGAGAAGAGTGATTTTAGAATAAAGTAGGGGTGCCCATTATGTGCAGAGATTAATTCTAAGAGGGGAGGCCATTGCCCTTGGGATGTGGAGCGAAAGAGTGAGGAGAATTGGAGCTCATCCTTAAAGGGGGCACTGACAGCAGCCCTAAGGATTAGGAGAAGTAGAAATATCGATGCGGATATTGCGGTTGCATATACTGCAATATTAATATAAGTCAAGGTGAGATATTTGCTTTTTTTATGTGGTTCATTCATTTCTGGATTTGCCATATGAAATCATTATTTCCTTGGGGGGGGCGATTAGGTCTTGTTGGATTTTTGGGTAATTTGTCGTCCCTGAAGAATTCATTTCAACCGTTTCAGGTCAGAATTCTGGCGTGAGGCGTTGGATTTCTACGAAGTCGCTCACCCCTTGGGGAAAGCCGCTAAGGAGAAAAAAATCAACAGCAACGTCACCGGCGTGCGCGTACCCTATGATTTGCATTACGATATCGTGGCTCCCTGTTGGAACGATGGCGTAGGCATGCCCATATATAACAGCAAATGCAGCCATTAACCTTAAGAAGGTAATGCTGTTTTCTCTGCCTGTTGATAATTCCTTTAGTGTTTTCATGATGAAATTATTATTTCGAAATCATCTGTTGCGATGTAAAACTGACCCGTTTGAGTTGTGATTCGACAGTAGGGTGGCCAGCTTTAGCACTTCTGAATTAAGAGGATGTTATTAAATTCGGCTATTAGCCTATATTAATGAGTAGGGGCATCTACCTAATTGATAGCTATCCGTGAGGACCTGATCACCTGATTTAAGGTGCTGATTATATGTGTTTCTGTGCTATCTACCTGTGTTGTCCTGTTGCAGTCTGTAGAGGCGAGTAGGAAAGTGGTCGCAATACCAGCAGCTTGGGCAGCTTGTACGTCGCTGATTTTGTCACCGACGAGGATAGATTGCTTGGGGTCGATACTCAGTTCCTCGCACGCAGCCAGTATCATTCCTGGGCTGGGCTTACGCATCGATGATTGGCGCCGGTATTGCCCTATCCCATGCTCTGGATGATCCGGACAGAAGTACACTTTATCGATGGCTCCACCGTTCTCGGCGAAGCGCTCGGCTACCCAGTCCATAAGCTGATGAAAGTCCTCTTCAGTGTAATAGCCGCGCCCGATACCTGCTTGGTTGGTAACCACCACTACGAGATAGCCTTGTGATTTCGCGTGCCTAACCAGCTCGAAAATGCCGTCGATGAAATGGAAATCTTCACGGCGTATGACGTAGCCATGATCTACGTTGATGACGCCATCGCGGTCCAGAAAGAGCGCACGATTCTTCATTGAGTTAGTCCAGCCAGCTCGATTTGAGCGCGGGCGTAATCTTCCGGCACGCCAATATCAATGAAATGCCCTTCAGTTACAAATACGCGAAAATCCGGTTCATGCACTGCCCGGGCGAGAAAATCGCTTTCTAACGAAAACGAGCTGCCAGACTTGAAGGTATTGAGAAGGGGGGGCGGGAAAACATAGCAACCCGCATTGATAAGCCCTGGACCGCCCATTCCCTTTTCGGAAAAACCGGTGAAACGGTTGTTATCCAATTCTATGCGGCCGTAGCGCGAGGTATCCGGCACCGAGCGCGCCACGATAATGGGTTTCTTGAATTCTTGCCAACAGGCTTCAACCTGGGCGACTTCAAGGGCTAGGTAGGTGTCGCCATTGAATATGAATACATGGTCGGCGTGGCACAGACTCAAGGCTTGGCGGATGGCGCCACCTGTTCCAAGGGGTTTGTCTTCAATTGTGTATACGAGCTCCAGGCCGGCATAATGGGTGCCGAAATGTTTTTGTATGGTTTCCGCCTTGTAACCTAGGGCTAGAACAACGCGCTGGAAGCCGGCTTGTGCCAGTTGTCTTAACAGGATTTCTAGAAATGGGCGGCCACCAACAGGGGCCATGGGCTTTGGTAAGTCGGGTACAACGGAACGCAGCCGTGTACCGAATCCTCCCGCAAGGATAATGGCTTCCATATTTGCCTTATTCGGTGGACGGTTTGAAGAGTGCATTTTCGACTAGGCCGCATAGAATATGGCCCAAAACCAGATGCCCTTCTTGTATTTTTGGTGTGTCGGCTGAAGGTACTTCCAGCAGGAAGTCGCAAAGATCTTTCATGGGGCCGCCGCGGTTACCCGTAAGGCCAATGGTGCTTAGGCCGCGTTTACGTGCTTCTTCGAAAGCGCGCAGTACGTTGGGCGATTTGCCGGAAGTGCTATAGCCAATAAAGATGTCGCCCCGGCGGCCATGGGCCTGAACTTGCCTTGCGAACAGTTTTTCATAGCCATAATCGTTGCCGATGGCTGTCAGGATGGATGTATCGGTGGTAAGGGCAATGGCCGGTAGGCCAGGGCGGTCAAACGCGAAGCGGCTGACAAATTCGCCTGCTATGTGCTGGGCATCGGCCGCGCTTCCTCCGTTGCCGGCAAGCAGGATTTTGCCTTCGTTAGTCAGGCATGTAATGCATGCTTGCGCGGCTGCCTGAACAGTCGCTTGTAGGTTTGTATCTTTGGCCATTGCATCGATGATTTTTCCGGCCTCATCGATTTGCGAGCGTATGTAATTTTGCATGGGATTTTCCAAACTTCTGAAAACACTATGGCGGGAAAGCCATGTTCACACTATACCAAGCCAAGGCAACTGTGCCGCGCGTATCGTTAGAGCCGCCAGGCTTGTGTTCCATTATTGGTGAAGTGGCAGTTGCTGACCTCACCGCCAAAGCTATTCAGGGCACGTATTACGCTCATACGCCGCTCTGTGGGCACGAAAAACCACATGAAGCCGCCGCCGCCCGCACCCGAAACCTTGCCCGCCAAGGCGCCGGCCTCCAGGGCGGCCGAATACACTTTGTCGATATGAGGGTTGGATACTGTTTTGGCGGAGCGCTTCTTGTTCTCCCATCCCTGGCGTATTGAGTCGACAATTCCCTGAAAGTCGCCGCGTAACAGGCATTCTTTCATAAGCTGGGCTTCTTGCTTCATGCCATGCATTGCTGTTAGCGCGTCGGTTGCGCCAGCTTGCACATTATTGCTTTGATCGGCAATGATGGTGGCGGACTCCCGGGAAATGCCGGTGAAGTACAGAACAAGGGAAGCTTCCAGTTCGCAGACAATCCAGTTCTTGATTCGCAGTGAGTTGATGATTGTCTTGTCGTTGCCGTAGAACTCCATGAAGTTGAAGCCGCCGAATGTTGCGGAGTATTGATCTTGGCGCCCGCCTTGCAAGCTGCAGTCGATACGCTCGATTTGAAAGGCGATTCGGGCGATTTCATAGTCGTCGAGCGGCAGATTAAGTAGCTCTACAAAGGCCTTGATCATGGCAACGACTAAGGTGGACGATGAGCCAAGACCAGATCCGGTTGGGGCATCGCAGAACGTGCTCAACTCTAATGCAATCGCCTCTCCTTGGTTGTAGTGGCGAACCATATAGTTGTAAACGGCTCGGTGCAGCTTTAGTTCACCTTCAAGAGACAGGGCAGGCGCCAAATTGCAGGTCGTAGATTGTTGTTGGTCGGTGGCCAACAACCGGACAACGGGCTCGTCCAGCGTTGTGATTACCGCGTACGCGTAGCGGTCTATAGTCGCATTCAGCACATAGCCGCCATAGGTATCGCAGTAGGGGGAGACGTCCGTGCCTCCACCAGCAAGACCGAGGCGAAGGGGGGCGCGTGCGCGAATGATCATATTTGATTCCAGCAGTTCAAAAAGCTTAATGGGCTCGCGTTTGTGAAAAGAGGTGAAGGGGGTGCCGGGTGGGCTCGGGGGTGAGCCTCACGGTATCTAGTATTTCGGCCAGGCCTTGCCAAGCAGCCCTTGCTCCCCACGCTTTCTCGGCGAAGCCTATCCCGGCTTTACTAAGGTGATTCCAAAGCTGTTCATCGTTATAGAGTCGGGCAATAGCTTTGGCGAAATCTTCGGCCTCATCCGCGATAAGAATGTTTTCTTCATCTGTCAGGCCCATGCCTTCCGCGGCAAGCGATGTAGCTACGGTGGGCAGCCCCGCTGCTAACGCTGTGCCAATCTTGCCTTTGATACCCGCCCCAAACCGCAGAGGGGCTACAGAAACCTTAACCCTTTCAAGAAGCGAGTTCAAATCATCAACAAAGCCGGTGACAATAATATCGTCGCTTTGTAACGTTTGGATTTCTTGTGGAGGCTTGCTGCCTACAACAAAGAGCCGTGCACCAGGTAACAGCGAACGTAGATGTGGCATTACCTCATGGCAAAAATACAGCATGGCGTCGATATTCGGTGTGTGCTGGAAGCCACCAACAAATACGATATCCTTGCGTTGTTCCCATGCAGTTTGTGTGCCTGGAATGTCAAGAATCAGGGGAAATACGGCAAGCCGTGCATCAGGGATCTCGTTTTCCAATAGCTCCCGCTCGGCGGTGCTGACCAGGATGGATCGATCTACCGCCTCGATGGCCGCAAACTCCCGCATCTTCATCGCCTCCGCAGCGCGCGTTTTTTTCGCGTCGTCATCGAGTTGCGCTTCGCGGGTCATGCGTAAATAATGCAGGTCATGGGTATAAAACAGTGTCTTGGCCTGAGGACTATATTTTTTCACCAGCGAAAGGTTTCGTTCAACCACAGTGGGGCGGAACAAAAATACCAAATCATATCTACCGCCAAACTCTTGCAAATGTTGCTCGACAGTCTGAACCCACGGCGAATACAGAGCCTCGATGCCGGCACGTTGCAGCGCGGGTGTATAGTCGGCGACATACAGGAAATTGTCTTCCGGTATGAATGTGACCTGAAAATCCATGTCCCTTAGCAACATCATGATGTTGTACAGGCTGACGGAGCCGGCATCCTGGTCGGGGGTTGGGGTGCAGTGATCCAGCACCAATACCCGTCGTTTTGCCATACGGTCTTTCGCGCTATCTACGTCGACTCCCGAGACTTGGTGGCTGGCAAGTTGTTCTTTCCAGCGGAGAAAGAGCTTTTTGCTATTCTCGACCTGGTAAGCCTTGGCGCCTTGGGTGGTGTCCGTTCCTGATGTGATGCCTTCAAAATGGACGATTACCGATAATGGCTGATAAATAACCCGGTAGCCACGGCTGCGTATTTTCAGGGCGAGATCCGAGTCTTCACAGTAGGCGGGTAGGTAGTGTTCGTCGAAGCCGCCAAGTTCCTTGAATAATTGGGCCGGCACCATAATCGAGGCGCCCGAGCAGTAATCGGTTTCGCGCGCATAGTTATAGATTGGGAGGCGGGGATCCTGATTGCGGCCAAAATTCCACGCGCTGCCATCTTGCCAAAGAATGCCGCCCGCCTCTTGCAGCACGCCATTCGGGTATACAAGCTTTGATCCCGACAGCCCGGTTCCCGGGAATTCGATAAAGGTGCGATACAACTCTTCGAGCCAGCCGGGCGCAACTTGAGTGTCGTTGTTTAAAAAGCAAACATATTCGCCGGTTGCGGCTTTCGCTCCTATATTGCACGAGCGAATAAAGCCTTGATTCTGAGGGTTTTCAATAAACTTGACATTGGCAACATGCTTGATAATTTCGCGGGAGTGATCCGGCGAATAGTCGTCTACGACAATGACCTCGTAGGGTATGGAAGGGGCATGTTTGGCAATCGATGCAAGACACAGTAGGGTGTAATTGCATTGGCCGTAAATAGGGATAATTACTGAAACAAGCGGAGTTGCCGATGTATCCAGCGTTATGCTCTTCGCCAGATCAAGCTCTTCTTGGAATGTGAGGTCGATGGGCTCTGTTACCGGAAATGGTAAAGGCTGTATTTCCGGTGTTTGCTGCGCAGATCTGATCGCTTTTAATAGCCATCCCATGTGCTTGGTTGCAAAACGCCGATGCATGGCTTGTGTTTCGGGGCTTAACGGAAGTGCGAAATAAACCCGCTTGGCGACTGTCAGCGCCATCCTGGCATAACGCTTGGCTTGACCCTTGGGGTTCACAACCCAACGTCGAGCTTCCCGTAGCGGCCGAGTCAAACGCCATGAGTTGCTTTGTGTGAGTTCAGTAATTTGGCGCTGAGCAGCTGTTAGCTCATTTTGGAGATTTATCGCCCATTGTCCTCGTTGGGCAACTTCATTGTCTAACGACGCAACCTCAGTATTTAGTGATGCTATCTGTTGATCCAGGCTAGCTATGTGCCTTCTTAGCTGTTCAACTTCGGCATCAAGGGATTGAGCCCATTTTGCAAAACCTACATAGTGTTTGATTAGATCTGTGCTGGTAGGATGAACAATAGATGCATCAAGTGTAGGTAGAATTTCCTGAGTTGATGCGCATACGGCCAAAAAATACACGGGGTCTGTTAAATACCCCGATCCTGTAGCCAAAATATTGCCATCGTCTTGCCAAGCCGCATATGCAGAGCAAGATTTATTCAGCGGTTGAATAGTAGAGCCAATGCTGAGGCGTTGGCCATAGTACTGAACGGCCCCGAATTGGGATCGCAATATCTCGTCGAATTCCTGGAAATCCAGTTCTTTGACATGGAACTCGTTGTGGTAATCAGCCGCATCGGAATATACGGGCCGGTTTGGGGACGACATTATTAGCACGCCGTCTGGCTTTAATACGCGCCGTAATTCCGCGAGCATTTCTTGTTGCTCGGTAAGATGTTCAATAGTTTCAAACGAGACCACAACATCGAACGAGGCGTCGGGTAAATCTACGCTAGAAGCGCTATTACAAAGAAATCTTAGGTTGCTTTGATTTGCATAGGTTTTGGATGCGTGTTCGACCGCTTCATGAGATATGTCTACCCCTATTACAGAGTGGGCAGACCGTGCAATCATGGACGAACCATATCCCTCGCCGCAGGCGATATCGAGTACTTTCTTTCCCTTAACAATATCGAGAACCAACGCATACCGATGATAGTGTTCTAGTCGAATGGCGCCTTGCTCGGTAGGTATGAATCGTTCGCCTGTGAATTTCATTTTTTTATTTCCGCTTATTATTGAATGAGCATCGTGATGTTCTTCATGGGGATGCCTACCAATCCAAGCCCCGGTTCGGAGGCCTTTGCGTTGTGCCATGGTTTATTTCTCTAGGATTTCCGCTAACATGCGGAGTAACACCTGTTTGCCAGGGCGGTAGTGCAAGGCCGAACGCCGACTGCAATTTACGAGTGTTAAGCCGTGAGTTCTTAGGCAGTTCGGCGGGTCGGAACACAGGGTAATTAGCTTCCCCAGCGTTGCCAAGCGACGTTGCAGTTTCCATCCTAGTTGGCTGTCTATTTTCTAATAGCAGTATTTTCATGTGAAGCTTTGGTTGCCGTTTGAGCTAACCCAGCCACGAATCGACCGTATGGCATTGCCCGTTCTCGGTATTTCCATTAAGGTTTTTTTTGAGTGTAGTGTTTTGACTCTCGTTTGATTATCTGACTTGGAACTCTATGGAAATATAGGCAATTGTAGCGTGCCCGATTTAGGCAAATCAGGCGGAGTATGACATATTGTAACAAAATTGCCGACTCTGACGTTGGTTGAGGGGTACTCTCCCATTTTCAGGATGATCCTCCATTTTTAACGGTCGTTAAAAATGGGGTGATTACCCATGGAACGTGTCATCAGAGCACTTAAAGAACAATGGGCTCATCGGCACCGCTTCGAAACCCTGCAACATGCCTGCCGAGTGATCTGTGCAGATTCTGCTGGGTCATTACAGTCAGTCGCTTCTCATTGCTTTTAGGCGATTAACGAAGCCCTTCAGATCACCACGTAAAATATACCTGAAACCATTATAGGTACGTCGCCGAAAATTAATTATGCCTCCTGGGGCTAATAGTTGGCGAATTAGTCTGAGGGGTGAGGTTAGGTGCCAAGATCGTGAGGTTAATAGAGTGGCGAGCCTGCTACGCTCTAATTGCAGTTGCTCGCTATATGCCCTGATCTCATGCTGGTTTTGCTCAATTTCCACCCTAAATGCGCTAATTGTCTGATCCTTTGACAACAATTCTGAGCACAGCTTCTCAATTCGTGTTTGCTGCTCCTCAATCCGTGCCCGTTGCGTCTCAATAATTTCAGTTTTTTGCATTGCATAATATTTCATGTGATACTCAATGATTTTTAAACTGGAGGGTTCCGAGAGGCGAAAACGTAGATACTCAGGGCATGTTATTAAATTGAATGGGACTAAATATGCAAAAAGATAAAAGTACATGCGACGGGCGCGTTCTTCTTCGCTTTCAGCCGCTGCTACAAACGCGTAGGAGGAATCGCCTTTTAGCTCAATAGGTATGCCAAGCAGCAGGGCCTCTAATCCAACACTCGAATTAATGGTCAAAATTTTCTTGCATTGCTGTAGAAAAAACAAGCTGTTCGGTGAATCGTCGATGTGAACGAAGGAGCTCGGTTTAAGAGAGAACTGGCTTCCGGGATGTGTCCGAACCAACACCTTCCGGAGGTGCTTCAGCTTCGCGTGCGATAGGAGCGTACAGTTATCGAAACCGTTCCCGTATGCTATCAAGTTCGAATCATCTTCAACTTGGAGGGGCATTCCAAGGTCATAAAGTTCCATCGACTTTGGCGGCACGGGATCCGTACTGATGTAAAAAAAACGGTGTAGTTCCTCCATAGAGAAATCTGAGGAAATGGCGTTGCGATCTTCAGCATATCGTGTGCCCGCTTGAGTATTACCGTTAACACCCGTAAAGTCTAGATATGCTGTTGAGTGGTAAACAGGGCTGCGCAAGGGGCCAAGCTCGAGGTGCATAACAGGGATATCTCGACGCCGAGCTGCAGCGCTTAGCGATGGGCAATTAGTCCAAGTTAGAATAGCTTCAATGTCAGATCGTTCGCTGAGGACTTCCCATAACTCATGGGATAAAGAGGGTATTTCTTCCGTCAAAAACGATCTAAACGCGCTTGTTACATTGCCATCATTTTGAGCGAGTAGCTCATTGAACAATTCTTTTCGGAGAAACTTAAAGTGATGTCGATCTAGTAAATCGGGGGTCGGTAAACTATAGCCGAGCTGGGTTTGTGAGTCCTTAGTAACCTCATACCGTCCCTCTGCTAGCAAGCTCTCAGTAGGTGTCAGATACTCCTGACCAATAATATATAGACATGGCTCTTTGATGCTGGATAGTAAACGATAGAAAACCCACAAACATGGAGCCGGTTGCCCGCGCAATTCATAACCCGGCAAAAATATCGCTATCATATATTCATAGCCTAACTGTAATTGGTGCATATACAAAGCCAACCTGTTCCCTTGGCGACCAAAACTTCAGAGTCGAAATGGGCCTGCGCTGATCGAGTTCTTCGCGGATTTCGTCTTGTATACGAGCCAAGCCAGCATGGAGCAAATAGTCGCCGCTAGCGATAGGGAGTTTTGCACAAAACTCTACCTGTTGTAGTCCAGGAGTTAAATTTATTGGTGTAGAGGCGCAAATATTGTTGTCGCCCCAAATGTCATTTCCTTGTGTTTTGGATACAGAAACTCCCAGTACTACATCCGTAATGGGTTCACAAGCGGCCAGCTCGAAGCGAAAGACCACTTCCTCGCCCGACTTCAAGAGTGCACCATCAGAAAAAACTCTTCCATCCGCAGCCACTACGCTTAAATCTTTAATAATCGCTCGCGCTGTTCCGAACCGCTTCTCGCCAATCCTTTGGTTAATTTGTTCTGTAACCATTCTGCTCAGCGCGTTATGACTAAATACCTCTCGCGATACAGCTATATCGGGGTTGTTGACGGGAGTATCAGGTGCAAGCATGCCCTTTTCGTACGCGAGCACGGCGGCTAACACATCGGTTGTATCGGTTAAAACCTCACCCCGTTCGAGTACGACACAACGATCTGCATACTCAAGAACCGTTCCAGTGGAATGGGTCACCATTAAGATCGTAACGCCCTTTTGCTTCAGGGCTTCGATACGTTTGAAACATTTGTATTGGAAGCCAATATCACCTACCGATAGAGCCTCGTCTACGATAAGTACTTCCGGATCGACACACGCCTGAACCGCAAAAGCTAGTCGTACGTACATTCCACTTGAGTAGGTTTTGACAGGTTGCTCAATGAACTCGCCAATGTCGGCAAATGAAGCAATTTCTTGGAATTTGGCGTCAATCTCTTTTCTTGAGAGCCCTAGGACGCTACCGTTAAGATAGACGTTTTCTCTTCCACTAAACTCGGGATTAAATCCTGCTCCCAACTCTAGCAAGGCGGCGATCCGTCCTTGAGTCTCGACGGCACCTTCGGTGGGGTTTAATGTCCCACAGACCAACTGAAGCAGGGTCGACTTACCACTGCCGTTTCGGCCAAGAATCGCAATCACCTCTCCCTTCTTAATGCTCAACGATACGTTTCGTAAGGCCCAGAACTCTTTGAAATACTGTTTAGTTCCGCGAGCCAACATCTGCAGTAGACGATCTCGCGGTTTGGAATAAATCTCATATCGCTTACTTAGTCCACGGATATCGATTGCTATATTCGAGCGCATCGGCAAATCCTTGTCTGGAGTCTGGGGTTGTGTATTGTGCCCAAACCCACTCTTGTTAAAAACGAAAGCATTATCCATAAAGACAAAATAATAGCCCCCATCGATTAATGTTCAATATCTTGATTCACTGCATAAATAGAAAGGTTTGGGGCGGTTAGTGTCGAGCCCTGGCAGCGTATCTTGGTGAGGTTCACTTGGCGCTTGGTCGTTGTGACTGAATGCGCAGCCGCACGGGTTGGTTTTGGTCTGGGCGTATATTTCCTATGTCCGATTCCGGTTGCGGTCGTTCAGCGATAGTCTGCCTTGCATCATTGCAACATGCTGGCGGCGCCCCACTGCCTGATGTTCTTAGCGCTTCTCGAGCCCCTGACGGCGCACATCGCTCAAAGTTTCCGATATCAGAGGACATCGGCAAACCCCTTGCGTGTTTTCTGAAACCAGGCAAACCCTAGCCAGGCAACAATGCTGGCGACGATTAGACTAACGGACCAAAGCAGTAGGTTTGGCATCTTTCCAAAGAACAGCAAATCTCTGGCTTGTTCTATGGAAGGGGCCAAGGGGTTCAACATTAGTATGGGGCGAATCCGCTCCGGAATGGCTGTAATTGGGTAGAAAATCGGCGATAAGAACATGAGCACGGTGGTAACGATAACAACGACTTGGGATACGTCGCGCAGGTAAACCCCAAGCGATGCCAGTGCCCAGCTGATACCCATGGTAAATAGCAGTAATGGGATAATGGCAATAGGAAGAAGCAGTACTGTGCTATGCGGTACGCCAAAAAAAGCTAGGTATCCAATCAACCACACCAAGGTGCTGATCGCCGCGTGAAACAGTACCGAGCCAAGCGTAATCCAAGGCAATATTTCCAACGGGAACACCACCTTTTTTACATAGTTTACGTTGGCAAGAATTGTGGTGGGGGCCCTGTTTGCGCACTCGGCGAACACGTTGAATACGATTAGGCCCGCAAACAGGATTAGCGCAAACTCGGTTTTGGAGTCGCTGCCGGTATTCCAACGTGCTCGGAATATTATGCTGAAAACAAAGGTATATACCGCCAGCATGAATAGTGGGTTGAAGAATGACCACAGTATGCCCATTACCGAGCCGCGATAGCGCCCTATTACTTCTCGCTTGGTCATGGCGAGGATCAGGCCGCGGTTGTGCACCAGGCTGGCAATCAGTGCTTTTGGGGAAATCGAAAACTGCTGCATGAATTAGAAAACCTCGGCGCGTGTCAACGAAGTGCCCTGGGCGTCCTTTGCCGAAAGCACGGGTTCGCCCTGGATTGGCCACTGGATGTTCAATGATGTGTCATTCCAAATAATGCAGCGTTCGTGCTGTGGGGCGTAATAGTCAGTGGTTTTGTACAGGAATTCGGCCGTGTCCGACAGCACAACAAAGCCGTGGGCGAAGCCCTCCGGCACCCAAAGTTGCTTTTTGTTTTCGGCAGTCAGTATTTCGCCAACCCATTTGCCGAAGGTGGGGGAGTTTTTGCGAATATCCACCGCTACATCGAATACTTCGCCGGCAACTACTCGTACCAGCTTTCCTTGCGGCTGCTGAATCTGGTAATGCAATCCACGCAGCACATTTTTGGCTGACTTGGAATGGTTGTCTTGCGCAAAGCTTACTTTTCGGCCAATGGCTTCTTCAAATTGGGCGTGGTTGAAGCTTTCAAAGAAAAAGCCGCGATCGTCCCCGAAGACTTTGGGTTCAAAAAGAATCACGTCTGGAATGGCTAACCGAGTGGCTTTCATTTATTTGGGCTCTTTGACGATTTGCATTAGGTACTTGCCGTAGCCGTTCTTGCTCAAGGGTTTGGCCAGTTTTTTTACCTGCTCCGCATCGATCCACTTCTGGCGGAAAGCAATCTCTTCCGGACAGGCCACTTTAAGGCCCTGGCGGTTTTCCAGGGTGGCAATGAATTGGCCGGCCTCTAGCAAAGATTCGTGCGTGCCGGTATCCAGCCAGGCGTAGCCGCGGCCCATGATCTCTACATTCAATTTGCCCTGTTCCAGGTACAGGCGATTCAAGTCGGTAATTTCCAGCTCGCCACGGGGCGAGGGTTTCAGGTCTTTTGCCAGGTCTATGACCTGGTTGTCGTAGAAATACAGGCCGGTTACCGCATAGTTGGATTTGGGCTTGGCGGGTTTTTCTTCCAGCGAAAGCACTTTGCCTTCTTCATTGAATTCGGCCACTCCGTAGCGTTCTGGGTCGTGCACGTGGTAGGCGAATACGCTGGCGCCATTCTGGCGCAGCATGGCATTGCCCAGCAGCTTGTGGAAGTCGTGGCCGTAGAAAATATTGTCGCCTAGTACCAGGGCCGAAGGGTTGTTGCCGACGAAGTCTGCGCCAATAATAAAGGCTTGCGCCAGGCCGTCTGGGCTGGGCTGCACGGCGTATTGCAGGTTAAGGCCCCATTGGCTGCCGTCGCCCAATAACTGTTCAAAGCGTGGCGTGTCTTGCGGGGTGGAAATAACAAGAATGTCGCGTATGCCGGCCAGCATTAGCGTGGACAGCGGGTAGTACACCATGGGCTTGTCGTATACCGGCAGCAGTTGCTTGCTAACGGCCAGTGTGGCGGGGTGCAGGCGTGTGCCGGATCCCCCGGCCAGGATTATGCCTTTGCGTTGTGTCATGGTTTATTTCTCTAGTATTTCCGCCAGCATGCGGGCCACGCCTGTTTGCCAAGGGGGCAGGGTAAGGCCGAATGTGGATTGTAATTTACGGGTGTTAAGCCGCGAGTTTCTGGGCCGTTCGGCCGGGGTGGGGAAGGCGCTAGTGGGCACGGGTTTTATGGCATCTGCCGCCACCTTTAGTGGCATGCCGTGTTCGCGGGCCAGGTCCAGCACGAAGCGGGCATAGCCATGCCACGATGTTTCGCCGCCGGCCACCAAGTGGTACAGGCCGGCTACTTCTGGCCGGTATTGCGCTACGCGCAGGGCGTGGGCGGTAACGTCGGCCAGCAGGTCGGCCCCAGTGGGGGCGCCGATTTGGTCGTCTATTACAGTAAGTGTGTCTCGTTCTTGCCCCAGGCGCAGCATGGTCTTGGCAAAGTTGCCGCCGCGCGCGGCGTACACCCAACTGGTGCGAAAGGTCAGGTGTTGGCAGCCGGATTCTTGTATGGCGGCTTCGCTTTCGGCTTTGGTTTGGCCATACACGTTCAATGGGCTGGTGGCATCGGTTTCCACCCAGGGGGTGCTGCCGCTGCCGTCGAATACGTAGTCGGTGGAATAGTGCACCAGCCAGGCGCCCAGGCGCTTGGCCTCTGCCGCCAGCATGGCCGGGGCTTGGGTATTTAGCAGGCGGGCCAGGTCGGGCTCGCTTTCGGCTTTGTCCACGGCGGTGTGGGCGCCGGCGTTTACGATTATGTTTGGCGCAATGCTGCGCACGGCGCGCTCTACGTCGTCCAGGCGGGTATAGTCGCCGCCCGGCGTGTCGGGGCCCAGGGCTATTAGCTCACCCAGTGGGGCCAGGCTGCGCTGCAGTTCCCACCCTAGTTGGCCGTCTTTTCCTAATAGCAGTATTTTCATGCCGGGCGTTGCGTATGGTGTGGCTCAACCCAGGTTCGGCGGGGGGCGGTTTGCGCACTGGCAAGCCTCTTCGGGGCGAAGTCCAAGACGATGAGGCCGGCGCTGCCGGTCACGAATATAGCCATAAGGTTGGGTTAAGCGGGTTAAGAAAGGAAGCCTGCGGAGGGGCCTTTTGTTGCTATTGCTGTAGGCGATGCCATTGTAGAGGGAATACCCCTTTGACGCATACGCCGACGCCCCATTTTGGTGCAATGCAGCAATAAGCAGCTATTTATTGTAGCCATGTTACAACGTTGGCCCGTGCATAGGTGTGTCGAATAACTACTTGTTATAAATATAGATTAGGGCGTAGTAGTGGTTTAAAACTACAGGCGGTTCAACAGCAACGCCAGGAACATGCCCAGGTTGCCACTGGGGGTCATCCGGTACAGCCCGGCTTTTCTGAACCCAATGATGCGCGGTAGTAGCCATTGTTGCCGCGCCGCGGCGAACTGCGCCATGGTCCGGCGGTTTTCCGGGGGCATGTGCGGGGTCAGCTTTTGCAGGGCATGCAGGTGGATGTCGTTGTTGCGCTTAAGGGTGGTGCCGAACAGTTTGGCAATGCGGCTGGCCAGGGAAGGGCCGCCGGCGGTCATGCCGATTAGGTTGCCATCGTGCTGGCGGTAGCGCAGGCCGGGTTTTGGGTCGAAATGCACGGCGCCGCCGCAGGCGGTTACAACCAGGTAGGCCCACCAGTCGTGAATCACGATCTCGGTGTCCTGGCCGGCCAGGCATAGCAGGCGGCGGGCGGCGTGGTTGAACACCATGGTGTTGCCGCCGGTAATGTTTTGCATCAAGGCGTTGGCAAAGCCGGGCGGACGCGTAAAGTTGGGCGAGAGCCCTATTTCCTGGTTGTTGGCGTCCACCAGGCGGGTGCGGGTGCAATACAGCGCGGGTTTGTCGGCGCTCTGGGTTTTCAGCCAGGCCAGGGCGCGTTCCAGTTTGTCGTCTTCCCAGATATCGTCCTGGTCGGAATAGGCGTAGTAATCGGCCTGGATGTCGGGATTATGGGTCAGTGAAACAAAGTTGCGGCTCGAGCCCTGCGCGGGGCCTTGCAGTATGGTCAACTGGCCCGGCGCCCATTGGGCCTGGTAGTGGTGCAGAATGGGCAGGGTCTGGTCGGTGGATCCATCGTCCGAGGCCCAGGCCCGCCAGTTGCCATAGGTTTGGCGCGCAAAGGAATCCAGTTGTTCCGGCAGGTAGCGTTCGCCCTGGTAGGTGGCCAGCAATATGGCAACCAGGGGGGCGGTTTTGGCGGTGATGGTAGGGGCCGGGCTGTTCAAGGCGCTGGGGTAAAGTGGGGTTGGGGCGATGATAGCACCTACCCGAAAGGATACAATTCACGCAACACATTCTGCGATGACGTTTGCATGAAGCCTGTAGCCCCCTACCCCACGCTGGCCGAACGCTATCCCATAGCCTTTGGCGCGGGCGTGGTGGATTTCCTGCTGGTTGTGGCCGGCAGCTATCTTGCGTATTACCTGCGTTTCAACGACTGGTATATGTTGGACTACTACTTGGTGGCCAGCATGGTTGTCGCCCTGGTGGCGGTGGGCTGCCAGGTGCTGGTGGGCAGCTATTTGTCGTGGCGTGGGCGGCATTTCTTCAGGCAGTTGGGGCGTATCTACCTGGGCTGGCTGCTGGCCGTGGCGGTTATTGCCGTGTTGGCGGTGCTGCTGCAGGTGGCCGAAAGCTATTCGCGCATCTGGCTGGTGCTAACGGTGGTGCTGGCGTTGTTACTGGGGTCGGTGTTTCGGCTGTGTATTTTCTTGTTCCTGCGCTACACGCGGGTGCGCGGGCGCAACCTGAAGCGGGTGCTGGTTGTCGAGTCGGGCGATTCGGCGGCCAATTTGCGGGCCAGGCGTGCGCTGCTGCCCGAGCATGGCTACAAGGTGGTGCAGACCCTTCCTTTTGGGCGCAGCGAGGAATGGCTGGCGCAGGTTGGGCAGGCCGTGGCGCAAAGCGGGGCGCACGAGTTGTGGCTGTGCCTGCCGCTGGAAGAGGGGCGGTTCATCAAGTCCATCTTGCATGCGCTGCGGCTGCAGACGGTGGATATTCGCTACTTCCCGGATCTGGGCGATTTGCCCCTGCTGAACCACCGGGTGGGCGAAGTGGCGGGCTTGTATACGCTGGACCTTAGCCGCAGCCCCATGGAGGGGCCGGCGCGGCTGGTGAAGCGGGCCGAGGACCTGGTAGTGGGGGGCTTGCTTTCGGTGCTGGTGCTGCCGGTTTGCCTGGTGGTGGCGGTGGCCATTAAATGCACGTCGCGCGGGCCGGTGATTTTCAAGCAGTATCGCACGGGCATCAATGGCCGGCAGTTCAAGGTGTATAAGTTCCGGTCCATGGAGGTGCACGAAGAGGCCTCGGGCCAGGTTACCCAGGCCAGCCACGGCGACCCGCGCGTCACGCGCCTGGGGGCGTTCTTGCGCCGCACCAGCCTGGACGAACTGCCGCAGTTCTTCAATGTGCTTCAAGGCCGGATGTCGCTGGTGGGGCCGCGCCCGCATGCCCTGGCGCACAATGAATACTACAAAGAGGTGGTCGAATCGTACATGCAGCGCCACAAGGTCAAGCCGGGTATTACCGGCTGGGCGCAGGTGAACGGCTATCGCGGCGAAACCGACACGCTGGAAAAAATGGAAAAGCGGGTGGAGTACGACCTTTGGTACATCAATAACTGGTCTTTGGGGCTGGACCTGAAGATTGTTCTGCAAACCGTGTTTAAGGGTTTCTTCAATTCCCAGCCGTAAGGCGGGGGGTATCGTTGAATGCCGGGGATGGAAAATTTGCGCATCGAGGTTGTGGTTCCCACGTATAACGGCGGCGGCGTGTGGCGGGTTGCGGCGCAGGCGTTGGCCGGCGCCGTAGAGGCCAGCGGGCTGGAGATTGGCGTTTTGGTGGTGGATTCCTCTTCGCGCGATTCATCCGCGCAAGTGGCGCGGGACGCCGGGTTCCAGGTGATGGTAATCGACTCGCGCAGCTTCGACCACGGCGGCACCCGCAATATGGCGGCGTTGGAACATTGCACCGGCTGCGATGTGGTGGTGTTCTTGACGCAAGACGCCATTATGCAGGGGCCGGATTCGCTGGCCCGCCTGGTGGAAGCCTTTGCCGACCCCAGTGTGGCCGTGGCCTATGGCAGGCAGTTGCCGCATGAAAACGCCAACCCCATTGCCACGCATGCGCGCTTGTTTAATTATGGTGTTCGAAGCTATATAAGCGGGTTGGACGATAAAGCTGCCATGGGGCTGAAGGCGGTGTTCACCTCGAATGCGTTTGCCGCCTACCGTTTGTCGGTGTTTGCGGAGCTGGGCGGATTCCCGGAAAAAACCATACTCAGCGAAGACATGTACTTTGCCGCGAAGGCGGTGTCCGCCGGCTACAAAGTGGCCTACGTGGCCGAGGCCACGGTGCGCCATTCCCACAACTACACGCCGTTGGAAGAGTTCAAACGCTACTTCGACATAGGCGTTTTCCAGCGCGACGAGGCCTGGATAGGCCGGGAGTTCGGCGGCGCCGGGGGAGAGGGCAAGCGGTTCCTGGTCTCCGAGGCGCGTTATTTATTGACGAAAGCGCCGCTGTGGCTGCCCAGAGCCTGGGTGCATGATTTTCTGAAGATTGTTGGGTACAAGCTGGGCAAGAACTACCAGCGGTTGCCTATGAGGCTAAGGCGCGGGTTCAGTATGAATGGGAAGCATTGGGGGTAGGGGGGCACGTTAAGCCGCTTCTTGAATCATGCGTACTGGGGGCTGCTTGTGCTGCATGGCACGCCATAGGTCGTAGTTCGTTTGCAGATTCATCCAGAAGCGCGCGGTGCTTACGCCGGCGGCTTCCAGCCTGATTGCCAGGTCGGGGCTAATTCCAGCATGGCCGTTTAATACCCGTGAGAGCGCGGGCCGGGACATGCTTAGCCTTTCCGCAGCATCGCTAACAGACAGCTCCAAGGGCTCAAAAACCATTTCGCGCAGCATTTCGCCTGGATGGGGGTGATGATGAATCATGAGGTGTTCCTTCAATGGTAGTCTTGGTAATCCACGAGTTCGACATTCGCCCCGGCAAAACGAAATGTCACGCGCCAATTACCGTTTACCGATACAGACCAATGGCCGTTCAAATTGCCTTGCAGTTGATGCAATTGCAATTTAGGCAGATTCAGCTCGACCGGTGTTTGGGCTGCGTCCAATAGCGCGAGGATCATGGTGAGTTTTTTTGCGTGTGCAGCCTGAATACCGCTTTTTGACCCCGTTTCATAGAACAATTTCAGCCCTTTATGGCAAAAACCAATAATCATGTCAGCATATTTAAGGCGGGTTTATATGGGGTTGGCGTTTCTGTAGTGCGGTGCGCAAGCCTGTGAACGTTGCTTGTTGGGTTATTTCATTGGGTTGATCGTAGTAGCATGATCATTGTATGCCGTAACGGCACGAGGCACAATACCCATTGCGATACTGCTGCTGCCTGAGAGCGATGTCACGTACGGATTTCTAATGTCAGCTTGGCTATTCGTCTTGATTGATATTAAACTAGTCAGATGACTGGTTATTGGGGTAAAAATGAAAACCTGGCCTGTACAAGACGCGAAAGCGCGTTTCAGTGAGTTTCTTGATGCTTGCCTTGCCGATGGGCCGCAAATGGTTACGCGCCGTGGCAATGAAGAGGCGGTATTGGTGCCGGTTGCTGAATGGCGGCGGCTGCAGGCGGCGGCTCGACCATCGCTTAAACAGTTGCTGCTCTCGGATGAAGCGCGCACCGAATACCTGGCGCCACCGCGTAGAGCGATCCGGCGGCGGCGTGTTGAGCCGATTCGTTAGGTAGTGTCATGTATCTGCTGGATACCAACGTTATCTCGGAGCTGCGTCGGCCCCGGCCACATGGTGCCGTGGTTGCCTGGCTGCAGACGGTGGATGAAAACGATTTATATTTGTCGGCCGTGACCTTGGGAGAGATTCAAGCGGGCATCGAGTTGACCCGTGACCAGGATCCCGCCAAAGCGGACGAGATCACGCGGTGGGCCGATTTGGTTGCGGGTACGTATAACGTGTTGCCTATGGAAGCTGAAACTTTCCGGCTTTGGGCACGGCTTATGCATGGCCGTTCCGACACCTTGTACGAAGATGCCATGATCGCTGCAACCGCGAAGCAGCACATGCTTACCGTAGTCACCCGCAACGTGGGCGACTTCATGCACTTTGGTGTAGAGGTTTTTAACCCGTTTGAATAATGCTTGTTTTGAGCTAGTTGAACGATTCCACGGTGTGCTGCACGATTTCCATATACCACGGCACGGGGATGGGATCGGCTGGCTGGCATGTCCAGGTGCCGTTTGGCGCATGGCCATTGGCGGGCTAGTCTTTGACTGATTGCCGCATTTCCCAGCGCCAGGCGTCTTCGCACATTTCCTTTATGCCCTTGCCGGCTTTCCAGCCCAGCTTTTGTTCCGCAAACGTGGTGTCGGCCCAGCACGAGGCAATGTCGCCGGCGCGGCGGCCGGTTATTTCGTAGGCCACGGGCCGGCCGCTGGCGGCTTCGAAAGCGCGCACCATGTCCAGCACCGAATAGCCTTCGCCGGTGCCCAGGTTTACCGTCAGCATGTCTTGCTGGGCGGCTTCGCAGTAGCGTAGCGCGGCCAGGTGGCCTTCGGCCAGGTCCATAACGTGAATGTAGTCGCGCACGCCCGTGCCGTCGGGGGTGTCGTAGTCGTTGCCGAATACGTGCAGTTTTTCGCGCTGGCCGGTGGCCACCTGCGCCACATAGGGCATAAGATTATTGGGCACGCCTTGCGGGGCTTCGCCGATCAGGCCGCTGGGGTGCGCGCCCACCGGGTTGAAATAGCGCAGGCGCGCAATGCGCCAGCCTGGCTCGCTGTTGTACAGGTTTTCCAGAATGTCTTCGACCACCAGCTTGGTGTGGCCATAGGGGTTGGTGGCGCTGCGCGAATGGTGTTCCGGTATGGGCAGGATGGAAGGCTCGCCGTAGACCGTGGCGGAAGATGAAAATATGAATGTGCGCACGTCGGCGCGCTGCATGGCGCTTAGCAGTTGCACGCTGCCGTTGATGTTGTTGTCGTAATAGCTTAGGGGGACTTGGGTGGATTCGCCCACCGCCTTCAGCCCCGCAAAGTGCATGACGGCGCTTATGCTATGGCTGGCGAATACGCCGTCCAGCGTTTGGGCGTCGCGGATATCGCCCTGGATAAACGTGGGTGGTGTACCGGTAATGCGCTCGATGCGGTCGAGTACCGAGCGCGCGCTGTTGCACAGGTTGTCCAGAATGACGACCTGGTAGCCGGCTTGCTGCAGCACTACTGTGGCATGGCTGCCGATAAAGCCGGCGCCGCCGGTAACCAGGATGGAGGTATTCATGAATGGGAGAGTGGATTTCATCAAGTTACAATGTCGACGCTTGGTATGCTGGGTGATTCTTGCTTAATATTTATGTGCCGAATCGCTTAGGCCGAACATAACAATTACGCGGAACGTTGTGATGAATTATAAGGAAGTCCCCATTCAAACCGGGGCCTGGGGTTTGGATGGCATTTGCATTGTAAACGTCAAGACGTTTACCGAAAGGCGCGCGCATATCGAAGGTGAGCTGCGGCGTTTTGGGTTGGTGGGCGAGCTGGTGCTGGAACACGACGCCAACGAAATCACGCCCGAGCTCGATGACCGGTATTACCTGCCCAACCCCCAGCTTACCAATGGCCATAAGTCCTGTGGACTGAAGCACGTTGCCATTATGCAAAGAGTCGTGGCACGGGGCTGGCGGTATTGCCTGGTGCTGGAAGACGACGCCATTTTGCACCGCGACTTCAAGCAGGGCGTCGAGAACGCGCTGCGCGAGCTGAAACGCGATTACGCCAACACCCCCGCCGTGGCGTTCATTGGCTGCGGCGGCAACTGGTACACGCCGCGCAGCCAGCGCAAAAAAGGGCAGCACCTATACCCCGCGCGCAAAGGGCGCTTTACCGATTCATACATCATCAACGCCGAAGCGGCGCAACAGCGCCTGGACTGGATCGCCCGCAACAAAATGCGCAACGCCATCGACAACGCGTTCGACATCATGGACACGGAGCTGGGCATCCAAATGCTGTGGCTGGAGCCCACCGTGGTCGAGCAGGGCACCAAGCGTGGCCTGTTCGATTCTACCCTGGAAGGCCGCTGGCCTTCCGCCATTCAAGGGTTCCTGCATGCCTGGGAAAAGTTTCGCCGCAAATATTTGTACCAGTTGTGGCGGTAGAGGAAAGCTGTTTTGCGGGTCAGCCCACTTTCTTTGTCGCCGATGCCGTAGTTTTGCGCAGTGATATTTGCATTCACTGGGTGGGGTGGCGGGGCTGGTTCTTTCTTCTTATAGTGCTTGCATTCATTACGCGTAGGATCCGGCATGAACAAGCACGACGCCAGCTACCGCCTGTTGTTTCACAACCCGCATCTGGTACGGGGCTTGTTCCAGGGCATTGTGCGCGGCCCGTGGCTTAGCACTCTGGATTGGGAAGGCCTGCAGGCGCTGCCCACCGATTACATCTCCGACAAGCTGCGCCAGCGCCAGGGCGATTGCGTCTGGCGCATTCCGCGCCGGGACGGGCAGGCGTTGTTTTTGCTGTTGATGCTGGAGCATCAGTCGAACAACGACCATGCCATGGCGCTGCGCATGCTGACCTACCGGGGCTTGCTGTACGAAACGCTGTTGCGGCGCGAGCCGGGCTTGTCGCCCACGGCCTTGCCGGCCGTGCTGCCGCTGGTGCTGTACAGCGGCGTGCCGCGCTGGAGCGCTGCGTTGGACGTGGGCGATCTCATTGAACCCGCGCCGCCGGGGTTGCAGGCGTATCAGCCTACGTTGCGGTATTTATTGCTGGATGAAGGGCAACTGGTGGAACAAGGCGGCTTGCCCGGCGATAACTTGGCGGCGCTGCTGTTTCGCCTGGAGCACAACCGGGGCCTGGAGGATGTACAAAACCTCATTCAAACCGTGTATAACTGTACCGAAGGGCCGCAATACCGCGAACTGCGCCGCGCATTCGTAAGCTGGACGCGCCACGTGCTGCTGCCGCGGGCCTTGCCGCAGGTGCAGGTGCCGCCCGTGGACGATTTACTGGAGATTACCGATATGTTGGCAGATCAATCACGATCGTGGACACATCAGTGGAAAATGGAAGGGATACAGGAGGGCGAGGTGGCTGTGTTGCTGCGCTTGTTGACGCGCAAGTTTGGCGTACTTCCCGAGCCTATTGAGAAGCGCGTACGGGGTGCAACCACGGCGCAATTGGAAACCTGGTCGCTGAATATTCTGGATGCTGAAACTTTGGAAGAGGTCTTCCTCGGCTAAATCGTTCGAACTAGTCGAATGATTCCGCGGTGTGTTGCACGATTTCCATATGCCACGGGCCGGCCGCTGGCGGCTTCGAAGGCGCGCACCATGTCCAGCACCGAATAGCCTTCGCCCGTGATTTGTATCAGTTGTGGCGGTAGAGGAAAGCCATTTCATGTCTCCATGGAAGGCGGGATAAGCCGCTTTCATCTGCCCCGGTTCGAAGCCGGGGCTTTTGTTTTGGATCTGGAGATTCTTGGGTTCGAAAGAAGCCGTCGGTGCTGATCGTCATGGAAAACCCCGTATTGACGCTTTGCGGCTTGCCGCATAGACTTTTCTTATATTCTGAATGTATTCATCAATGCTGAATAAAAATAGGAATCGAGGTCCATCGATCATGAAACTGGCTGAGTCATTGTCCGAAGAAAACACCAAAGGGCGCATCAAGGCGGTCGGCAAAGTGTTTGAAATCTTGAACGCTTTGGCTGCCATCGGCGCGCCGTGCCGCTTGTCGGTGCTTTCCCGCCACCTGGGCATGCCGGCGAATGTGCTCCGGTCCTATCTTGTCAATCTGCGCGACCTGGGCATGGTGAATCAAAACGTCGCGACGGGGCTTTACGACCTCGGGCCGGCTTTGGTGCCCCTTGGCATGGCGGCTTTGCGCCGCTTCGATTTGATGAAAGTGGCCCAGCCTTTGATGGAAGAGCTTGGCGAAGGCTTGAATGAGCCGGTCACGCTTCTGACCTGGGGCGACCGTGGGCCGATAGCCATACACAGTGTCGAGCGGTATCGGAACTTTCCGTACGAGGTGAAGATCGGTTCGCTGGTAAGCGTAACGGCCACGGCGGCGGGCCGCTGTTTTCTGGCGCATCTTCCGTTCGACCGGTGGGAAGATCTTGTCGCCAAGGAACGCCAGGAGCGCGGCGCCGTTGTGCCTGGCGATGCCGAACTGAAGATGGAGCTGGAAAAAATACGCCGTTCCGGCCTGGCCACCCGCCGCGATCTGCTGGCAACGCGGGAAGGGCTCGGGCCGCTTCAAATAAAGGTTCTGGCCGCGCCCGTGTTCGGGGCGGACGGAAAGATGGTGGCGGCTTTGGCCATCATCAGCCAGGATCCCGCTTTCGAGCTGGATGGCGCTGGCCGGCAGGCGACGGCGTTGACCGATGTGACGCGGCGGATTTCCGGGCAGCTTGGCTATCGGGCGCCAGATAGCGGAAAAGGGGGCGGCGCGGCATGATCCGCCCCGAGGGTTTCATTCGATAAATTGCGGACGAGGCCGGCATTGAGGCCGCTTTCGGTCTTTTCAATGGCGTTGGCCGCGACGATTGCAGCGTAGTACCACAGTTGTATACCCGGATTCTTAATCTTAAGAGAGGATACATCATGAAATGGAACACATCGTTGAGTCGCATAGTTGGCGTGGTTTCGCTAAGCGTCATGGGCATGGGCTCGGTTCTTGCGGCCGAAATCACCATGGCCACCTGGGGCGGAATCTACGGCGAGACGTTTAAAAAGGTTCTGGCCGAGCCGTTCGAGAAGGAAACCGGCATCAAGGTAAATTTGATCTATGGCAATTCGCTGTCCAACTATCAGAAGCTGGTTGCGCAGAAGCAGAAGCCTCAGATCGACATCGTTACGTTGGGCTCGGACGTGGCAACCCAAGGGTACCAGGATGGGCTGTTTCAAGCCTTGGATCCCAAGGAGTTTCCCGAGGTCAATCTGGAGAAGGACCGTGGCGTCCGTTACGTGGAAGGCAAGCAGTTGCCGTTTCTGCCCTTTTTCCTGCTGAGCTACGGCATTCTTTACCGCACGGATCTGGTTCCTTTCGAAATCACTTCGTGGAACGATCTATGGGACCCTCGTCTCAAGAACAAGGTCGGGGTTTCTTCCCCCAGGCATGCCGGCGGCGCCTTCCTTCTTATGATGAACAAGCTGGCGGGCGGCACGGAAAGCAATGTGGCGCCGGGCTTGGCGAAAGTCAAGACGCTGGGCAAGAACCTTTTGCTCGTGGCGGATGGCGATGCGCAGCAGATCCAGCTTATTACGCAGGGCGAGGTATGGGCGCAGACCGTGGTAAGCGGCGCGGTGTCGGGGCCTATCGAGAAGGGGCTGAAGGCGCGGTACGTTGTGCCCAAAGAGGGGGCGGTGGGCATCCTGGACGTGCTTGGGCTTGTGAAGAACGCGCCCAACTCCGAGGACGCGAAAAAGTTCCTGCGCTATGTGCTTGCGCCGCAGCGGCTTGAGCGTATTGTGAATGCGCTTTATGTCATGCCCACCAACCCCGATGTGCCCATCGACGCCAAAGTGGTCAGCATCGTCGGAGGAACGCGCGAAGACCTCAAGCGGCTGGTGTTCTTCGACGAAAAGGCGCAGACGAAGAATCGCGCCGAATGGATCGAGGAATGGGACAAGGAAATCCTGCCCATGACCAAGCGCTGACCCTGTGAACCGTTTGTCAGGCATGATTATGTCCAGTCCAGATACGCTGCTGTCGCTACGGTCGGTGGAGATCGCCTACGGCAATGTGGTGGCGTTGCGGCCGTCGTCCTTCGATGTGCGTGAGGGCGAGTTCGTGACGCTGCTGGGGCCAAGCGGCAGCGGAAAGACGTCGCTGCTGCGAGCCATTGCGGGCTTTTTGCAGCCGTCCGGCGGTACGATCAGCCTTCGAGGCGTTTCGCTGTCGGGCGTGCCTCCTCACAAGCGCAACATCGGCCTGGTCTTCCAGAACTATGCGCTCTTTCCGCATCTCAACGTCGAGCAGAACATTGCCTTCGGGCTGGAGATGCGCAAGCTTCCCGAAACGGAGATGCGCAGCCGCATCGCCGACGTATTGCGCTACGTGCAGCTCGAAAACCTGGGGAAGCGCCGTATTCACGAGCTTTCCGGAGGGCAGCAGCAGCGCATCGCAATCGCCAGGGCTTTGGCGATTCGGCCGGATCTTCTGCTGCTGGACGAGCCCATGTCGAATCTCGACGCGCAACTGCGCACTTCCATGCAGGGAGAGCTGCGAGCCTTGCTGCGCGATGCGGGCGTGACCGCCATCTACGTTACGCACAATCAAGAAGAGGCGTTGTCGATGTCCGACCGCATCGTCGTCATGTCCAGCGGCGAGATCCGGCAAATCGGCGCGCCTTCTGAAATCTACAGCCAACCGCGCGACACCTTCGTGGCGAGTTTCGTCGGGCAGTCGAATATCTTCCGGGCCAGCATCGGCGCATGCACTGGAGAGCGGTGCGTGGCGCGGGCGGAGTGGGGCGGGGACGTGGAGCTGGCCGCCAACGGATTGCCGGCCGAAATCTTCGCCATGATCCGTCCCGAACGGATTCGCATCCAGGCGGATGGCGGCTCGGAAAAAACCAATTCGGTGGAAGGCCGTATCAGCCATGTGAGTTACCTTGGCAATCACCAGATGGTGAAGGTGGCCGTGCCGGGCTATTCGTTCATTGTCGCTCAGCCGGCCAACGAAGGCGGTGCGCAAGCCATGGCCGGGCAAAGAGTCTGGCTGCAGTGGCCGGCCGACGCGGTGGTTCCAGTGAGGCCGGCATGATTTCTTCCTGGCCTCAGCAAGCGAGTAAATCCATTCAGCGCAGCCTGTTGATATGGCCCGCGCTGATTCTGACGGCGTTCTTCTGCATTTCCCTTGCGGGGCTGCTGGCTGCGAGCTTCCAGGCGGCTGGCGGAGGCCATGGGTATACGCTGGCGCATTACGTGCGGGTTCTGACGGAGCCGCTCTACCTGGATCAGCTTGTCGCGACGTTGCGGATTGGTTTCATTACGGTATTGATCGGATTGCTGCTGGCCTTGCCCATTGCCTTCTGGGTGGTCAGGACCAAGCGCAACTGGGTGCGGGCGGCTCTGATCATGTGCGTGACGGTGCCGTTCCTGACCAGTATGATCGTTCGCCTTTACGCGTTGACCATCATTCTGGCCAACACCGGCCTGGTCAATCAGTTTCTGCGCTGGATCGGGTGGGTGCCGCAAGATGGATTCCTGCCGCTTTTGCGCCATGAGCCTGGAGTCATCATCGGCACGACGGCGTTTGTCCTGCCTTTCATGATCTTCATGTTGATAGGCAGTTTCCGGCGCATGGACGGCACGCTCGAAGAGGCGGCCGCCAGCCTCGGAGCCAATGAATTCAAGGTTTTCTTTCGCGTCACGCTGCCGTTGCTGACGCCGGGCATCGTCAGCGCCATGTCATTGGGCTTCGTGCTGGCCAGCGTGGCCTTTTCCAGCCCGCTGATATTGGGCGGCGGCAGCGTGAACATGGTGGCCAACGCCATCTACAGCGAGGCCGTCCAAGTTCTGGATCGGGGCACCGCCGCCACGTTGGCGGTTCTGTCGCTGGCCGTCACCGCCCTCATTCTTTACTGGGCGCGCCGCTTCGAATTCCGGTCGGGAGGCTAGCATGGTTTTCGCTTGGGACAGATTGGCGTTTGCATTGGCCAGGGCCGCGATATGGATGGCGCGCATTTTCGCGTTGACCTTGTTTCTGCTGCCGCTTCTGGTCATTGTGCTGGTGTCGATCAATCCGAGCGGCATCAGTCCTTCGCTGACCAACGGGATCACGTTTCACTGGTTCGCCAACGTATTTTCCGTGACCGAGCTCATGGACGGACTGCGCGCGAGCCTGAAGATCGCCTTGATCGTCACGCCTGCGTCGCTGCTTATCGGAACCTGCGCGGGCTATGCGCAATGGCGCTTCCGGTTCATTCCGCCAAGAGTCGCGGAAACCCTGCTCTCGTTGCCCATTCTGGTTCCCCTGGTTGTTACCGGCTTGGCGCTTTTGAATACTTTCAGCAAGGCCGGGATGAACGTCGGGTTCTGGAATATCGTCATTGCGCACGTGATTCTGGCGTTTCCCTTTACGGCGCGTTTCGTTCTGAATGGGCTTGCCAGATATGACCTTCGGCTTGACGAAGCGGCGCAAAGCCTGGGCGCGGATCCTGTCAGGGTGTTCTGGCGCGTCACGCTGCCCTTGCTGCGTCCCGCGCTGTTCGCCAGCACACTTTTCAGCTTCGTGGTGTCGTTCGACGACTTCGGGGTGGCGATCTTCCTGATCGACGCCCATACCGTGACTCTGCCCATTGCGATGTACCAGTATTTTGAGTGGAACGTCGATCCGACGCTGGCTGCGTTGTCGGCCATGCTGGTCGGCATCGCATTGCTGATAGCCGTCGTATGCGAGAAAACAATCGGACTCGAGCGGTTTGTGGGCGTATAGGATTCGCTTCGGTCTTTCTATCAACCAGACGAAGAGGGAAAAATGATTTGGACACCGATTATTCCACCTGGATCGGCAAAGCCGCTGGCGCCGTATGTGCCAGGCACCAGGGCGGGCGATGCGATTTACGTATCCGGCACTTTGGCGCTGGATTCCACCGGGCAGACCGTAGGCCCGGGCGATGTTCGCGCGCAGACGCGCTGCGTGCTCGATGCCATACGCAAGGTGCTCAACGCGGAGGGAGCGGATCTGGAGGACGTCGCCTACAACCAGATATTTCTGAAGAACCGGGCCGACTACGCCGCCATGAACGAGGTATACGCGGAGTACTTCGGCGAGGCGCCTCCGGCGCGCTACTGCATCATTACCGAGCTGGTGAAGCCTGAATTCCTGATCGAAATAGCCAGCACGGCTTACCTTGTGTCCGCGAAGGGCGATGCCTCGGCGGACGGGGCGGGGAGGCATGATGCCGTTCGCTGATATCGCCGGCGGGCAACTGTACTACGAGAGCCACGGAGAGGGCTTCCCCTTGATATTCAGTACGGGCATGGGGGGCGTGGGCGCCTATTGGGCTCCTCAGATCGCGGAGTTTGCCAAGCACTACCGCGTGATCGTCTACGACCATCGCGGCACAGGGCGCAGCACGAAATCCGTCATGAAGTATTCCGTTGAGCTTTTGGCCCAGGATCTCATCGATCTCATGGATAGCCTGGGCATCGCCGAAGCCGATGCCGTGGGTCACTCGACGGGAGGCATGCTCATGCAGGCCGCGCTGGTGGATCATCCGAAGCGGTTCCGGCGCGCGGTTTTCTACGGCACGCGGGGCAATGCCGACCACTTCACCAAGCTGGCGATGGGGATGCGGCTGGCGTTGCTGCGCAGCGACGGGGTGGCGGCGTATCGGCGCAGTACGCCGATTTTTCTCTACCCCAGCGACTGGATCAGGAACAACGCATCGCTTCTCGAGGCGGCCGACAGGGCGCTGGTCGAGTCCGACTTCAATGCCGAGATCATGGCGTCGCGCATCGAAGCGGTTCTGAATCACGATCAGCTTGGCCGGGTGCACCGCATTGCCTCTGAGTCGCTGGTGATTTGCGCCCAGGACGACTTCCTGACCCCGCCCTATTATTCGCGCGAGCTGGCCGCCCTGATTCCGGGCGCCAAGCTGGTGTTTATTGGGTATGGCGGCCACGCCTGTTCCCAGACCAATCCTTCGGAATTCAACAGCGCGGTGTTGTCGTTCTTGACCGCCGGACATGAATAACCGGGCCCAGCGCCCTCACGTAAAGCGGAAGAATCATGGAAATCTCGAATACGATTCAATTATTTAGTCTATTCCGTAAAGAATTTGAGCTTTGCAACCTCAGGCAAGGCGAAACCGTCATTCTGCTGACCGACGCCAGTTCTCCCAGGGAGTACGTGGCCGCGGGGTTCGCCGCGGCCAACGACCTGGGGGCGAACGCCTACGAAATCGGAATCAGCAAGAATCCCGATAGAACCCGGATAGGCGTCGATGCGATAGGGTCAGCCAACGGGCTGCTCGACGCGCTCAAGGCTTGCGACCTGCTGTGCGCGCTTCATTTTCCCAATTTCTCCAAATGGGTGCGTGAGGTCAGGGCGGCCGGGACCCGGGTGCTTTCCATTGTTGATCATCCAGACGAGCTGCGCCGCCTGCAGTCGCCGCCGGGACTGAAGAACGCGGTACTGACGGCCGCCGAATTGTGGGGGGCGGCGCGCACCATCCGGCTGACCAACCGGGCCGGCACCGATCTTCAATGGAAGCGCGGAGAGTTCCCGGTCAAGGTGCAGTACGGTTTTGCCGAAGAGCCGGGCCGCTTCGACCACTGGGGCGCCGGCCACATCACCAATTTTCCGGATGAAGGAACGGCGAACGGCGTGGTGGTCATTCAGCCCGGCGACCTGTGGGTGCTGCCCTACGTTCGCGTCGTTGAAAGCGAAATACGCCTGGTCGTGCGCGACGGCTTCATCCGGGAAGTCAGCGGCGGGATGGACGCCAAGGCCTTCAAGTACTGGCTCGACCGCAACAAGCGCTCGGCGGACGATATCGATCCTTATGCGGTGTCACATCTAGGATTCGGACTGCATCCCGGCGCGCACTGGGACCAGATACTGCTGCACGGAAACCAGCAGAACCGGATCAACGCCTCCGGCCGCGTGTTTGCCGGAAATTTCCTGTTCTCCACCGGCCCGAATTCCGACATGGGCGGCAAGCGCGATACGGCGGGACATATCGATATGCCGATGGTCGAGTGCACCGTGGAACTCGACGGAAAGGTGGTACTCGAGGACGGGAAATTCGTGGACGAAAGATTGATCGTGCAGCCGGCCTGACTCTGACTTATTGATTGGCGGCGATGAGGCGGCGCAAGGGCGGGTTGCCCATGCGCCCGGAAAGAGCGGCTAGATCCCCCTTAAAGCAGTCCTGGGCTGCTTTGCGGCGTTGCAGCCCCTGCCATTCATGCCGTCACGGGCTCCGCCATCTTCACTTTTTCCATCATTTCGTCCACGGTCATGACATGCGCCGTGGAGACGGAAAGAATGGCCAATGTTGCCTTGTGAACCTCGGCTGCCGACATCGCGCCGTAGCCGACATCGGGGTAGTCGAAGGTGCCGGTGGCATCGGAAAGAAACGCGACGCGGTAGTTGCGGAACATGGCGTCACGCGCTGTGGCGTGGCAGCAGTTTTCGGTGGTCGTGCCGGTAACGATGACCGATTCTATGCCCCATTCGCGCAAGATGATGTCCAGGTCGGTGCCGAAGAACGCGCTGTATCGGTGCTTTTTGATGATGTGCTCGCCGGGGGCCGGGGCCAGGTCGGGGTAGATTTCAATACCAGCGGTTTCGTCGACCAGGCCCTGCTTGCTGGCGATGGGCGGCCATAGGTCGTCGAACAGTCCGGCGTCGGATCCGTCGCGTCGGTGCGCATGGGTCGTGTAGACAATGCGGATCCCTTCCTTGCGGCAGAAATCCAGTGCGCGTGCCAGGTTCGGCACCATGGCGCGGGCGGCGGGCGTGTCCATGGGAGCGCCGGCGGCAACGAAATCGTTCTGCATATCCACGACGATCATGGCCGTCTTTCTGGGATCGAGAGATTGAATCTGATATGGCATTGCAGTCTCCTTTAGGTGTTGTGGGAGTGAAAGCGCATACAACGACGACGAGGCATATTGCGTGCGCAAGCTCCCACCATAATTCCGGCGGAGCCGGGTTTCAAGCGGAGAAACATTACGTTGCCAGCGTGTTCATGCCGCATATCTAGGCCACGGGCTTAAATCCGCGGCGTCCATTTCAGCCATGGCCAGCTCTTCGATCAGTTGACTTTTGATGTCCGCAAAGCTGGGGTTGTTCCATTGGTTCGCCAGTTCGTGAGGGTCTTCCAGCAGGTCGAAGAGTTCGCTGTGTCCGGTGCGTCCGTATATGCTTAGACGATATCGCGCCGTGATCAGGGTTCGGATGCGGGGTGCGACGGAGAATCCCAGGTGCGGGGCCTGCGCGTCGTCTTCGACCAACACCGAGCTTGGCGGATTGGGCGTTTGATCGGCGTCGATGTCGGGAATCAGGCTACGCCCTTGCAGGCCGTTGTACGGATGAATGCCGCAGCGTTCGAGTATGGTGGCCGAGATATCGATGCTGGAGCAGAGGTGCGGGCTTTGAAGCTGGTTCTTCCGAGCCTGGGGGTCGCGCCAGATCAAGGGCACTCGCAGTAATCCCTGCAGGTGCAGCGGGCCCTTCAACAGCAGGGAATGATCGCCCAGGAAGTCTCCGTGATCGCTGGTAAAGATAATGACCGTGTCGTCGACCTGCCCCGTTTCGCGCAGTGTGGCCAGCACATTGCCGATGGCATCATCGATCATGGTGATCATGCCGAAGGTCAGGGCGATGGCTTCCTTGGCTTCGTGCTCGAGCACATTGAAGGCGCCGAAGCTTTGATCCGAGGGGCGTCGTTTTCTTCTTTCGTTGCGCGCCCATTGCACCTGCGGCAGCACGTCGTCGGGGCAATGAAATGATTCGGGGACGACTTGGTCGTCCGGTTTGTACATGTCCCAATATCGTCCGGGTGGTGTAAATGGATGATGGGGATCGGGAAACGAGATAGTCAGGAAAAAAGGTTGGTTGGGGTGCCGGGCGGCATGCTCTTTCAGGTAATGGATGGATTCGTTTTCGATGTAGCGGGTCGGGTAAAGCTCTTCCGGCATGCGGGTGCGCCAGGCCTGGGGACAGGAATACGTGTGAGCCAAGCTGTTTTGAGGGCCCGAGAGTGTGGCGGGATCGTAGCCTTGGCCTTGCAGCCAATGGCGGTAGTGGCCGCCTACGAGATCGCCGTGTTCCGTGCAGAACTGAACGTGCTCGAATCCATAGAAAGGGGTCTGCACTTGTAACGGATGATCCATGTTCCAACGGCTGGCCAGTTCCTGGCCATAGTCGTCTCCAGGACGGTAGCGTACGGCTTCCGAGGCGGAGGCGGGGGGCATCCACAAACCCGCTGCCGCTTTGGGTGGATTGACCATGGGCGGCATTTCATACATGTTCTGCAAATGGCTTTTTCCTATCAGGGCCGTTCTATAGCCCCTGAGCCGCAGTAGTTCGACGAAGGTGTTTTCCTGCAGCGACAACGGAATGCCATTCATGCGTACACGGTGAACGGAAGGGCGGCGCCCTGTGAATATGGATGCTCTGTTGGGCATGCATACCGGGCTGGCAACGTAGCATCGGTCGAAGCGGGTGCCGTGTTGGGCCAGGGCGTCGATGTGCGGCGTGTTGATGCGCGTTTGGCCATAGCAGCCGAGATGGTCGGCGCGCATCTGGTCCGTCATGATCAGGATGACATTGGGTGGGCGGTGATTACCCCGATTTTCTGTTGCAGTACTTTGCTTCATGGTGATTTAATTTCCGTTTTTTTCCAATCCGTTATGCCAGCGCAGCAGCTTTGTCTTGCTGAACTGAATGAATGCCAGATCCGTGACGATGCTGATGGCGCCGATGACCAGTATTCCCAGGATGACTTCATCGAAGCGACCGTTGTTCATGCCATTCATGATCAGGAATCCGAGCCCCGAGGTGCTGGCTATCATTTCGGCGCCGACCAGGGCGACCAGGCCTATCGACCAACCCAGGCGCAGGCCGGTAACGATGTCGGGTAGCGCTGCAGGCAGGGTCACCAGGAAGAACATTTGGCGGTGATTCATGTCGAGCGAGCGTGCGGCACGCAGCAGGTTGAAGTCGATTTGTTGAACGCCCTTCAACGTGGTTATGAACACCGGAAAGAACGAAGTCAGGGCAATGAGGAAGATTTTCGACTCCTCACCGATGCCGAACCAGATCAAGGCCAGGGGAATCCAGGCAAGCGGTGGAATGGGCCGCAGTGTTTCGCATAAAGGCAGGAACATAAGGCGCAGGATGCGGTAACTTCCCAGGAGGGCGCCTATCAGTACGCCCAGGAGCGAGCCGAAGAAGAATCCCGCTACAAGACGTTGTCCGCTGATCTGAATGTATTCAAGCAGCTTGCCGGTGCTTAGTTCTTGCCATGCCAATTGAAAGACGATGGCCGGCGCGGGCAGAACGGTTTCTGATACCAGCTTGCTGATTAGTGCCAGTTTCCATGCGGCGAAGATGAGGACGATGGTGGCCAGCAGGTAGGCGAGGGGGCGAGGGTCGAATCTCGAATGGCTTTTCGTCATGATTCGCTCCGGTGATTCCATGGCAGCAGCTTTTGTTCCAGCAGGTCCAGCGCCTTGGAGGCCGCCAGGCCGAGGAAACCGATGACAAGCATGCCGACCATGGTGATGTCCGTGCGGAAGGAGTTGCGTGCCTCCATGATCAGCGAACCCAGCCCGTGAACGGTGGCTATCATTTCCGCTGCTACGATGATTGTGAAACAGGCGATAAGCGCTACCCGCAGGCCCGTGAAAATGCGCGGGAGCGCGGCGGGAAGAATCACTTGCCGGAAAATGTCCCGGGTTTCCATATCCATGGACATGGCCGCCCGGATGAGCAGGGGGTCGATAAGCTTGACGCTGCTGATGGTGTAGGTGACGATGATCCAGAAGGCGCCGAAGCCAATGAGCATTATTTTCGACAACTCGCCAATGCCGAACCAGGCAATGAACAAAGGTAGTACGCTGATGGCGGCGATCGACCGTCCAAACGTGACAATGGGGTAGGCAAGCCTGTCCATGCTGCGGTAGTAGCCCGTTGCCAGTCCTAGTGGAACGCCCACCAATACCGCCCCGAGAAACCCAAGGGCTATCCGCTTCAGGGTCACGGCGATATGGATGGAGATTACGATGCCGTCGGGGAAGCCATTGGTGGCAATGTCGTACAGGGCCAATAGCAGATCGCTGGGAGGAGGAAACAAAAATGGCGAAATCAGCCCGGCCTTGGAAAGAATTTGCCAGGCGGCGAGAGCGGCAGCCATGGTACCCATGCCAAGCAGGCGATTGCTTGAAGCAATATCAGGAAAGCGCATTCTGGATCTCGTTTTCTAGAGCAAGGCATTGCAGGTTGGTGCGCTCCCGAGGACGGGGGAGGTCTATGATGTATTCCGATCCAAGCCGCCCGGGATTGGGCTTGAGCACGATGACGCGGTCGGCAAGCATCAGCGCCTCGGTCACGCTATGCGTCACGAACACAACGGTCTTTTTCTGTGCTTCCCATATCTGCAGGATTTCCCGCTGCATATCCAGGCGGGTCAGCTCGTCCAGCGCGCCGAACGGCTCGTCCATGAGGAGTATCTTGGGATTCAAGGCAAGGGTGCGTGCAATGGCAACCCGCTGCTGCATGCCGCCCGAAAGTTCGTAGGGGTATTTGTCTTCGAATCCCTTCAGGCGTACGAGCTCGATGAGTTCGTCAGCCTGCCTGGATGACTCGCTGGGAGATAGCCCGCGCTGCTTGCAGGCGAACAGAATGTTCTTGCGTGCCGTCAACCAGGGGAAAAGGCCGAATTGCTGGAAGACCACCCCTTTGCCTTTGCCGGGACTCGTTACTTTTTCATCACCCACCCAGATCTCGCCGGACGAGGGGGTGAGAAAGCCGGCGATCATGTTCAAAAGAGTGGTCTTGCCGCAGCCGCTTCTGCCCAGCAGGCAAACGAACTCATTGGGCTTGATGGCTAGATCGACGTCTTGCAGGGCCGGTACGTTGCGGCCGTCGGTGGATCGATAGGTTTTGGAAACCTGCTTGATCTGGATCCCGTTGCTCATTGCTTTCATCCTCTTGCGCGGAACGGTGGTTGTTGGCGTGGTGCCGGCGCCGCTGTTGTTATTGCTGATTCCGGCGCAGGTATTTATTTGGCGCCTAGATCGACCAGGTTTTTGTCGATTTGGGCGAGCGGTGCGCCATCCGTCAGCTTCATGACGTCCACAGGGCGCCGCAGCCTGCCCGTGCGGGAGAGAAAGCCCAGTACCGCATCCATGTCGTCCAGATACCCTTTGTCGAGCGCCAGGCTGTTGGTATTGTCTTTCAGGATGGCATGATCGACCTTGGGGTCTTCTTGAAAGAATTTCGAATAGATATCGACGACTTGATCGTAGTTCTTGGGGTCGGAGATGAATGCCTGCGCCTTGATATAGGCGCGCAGCAAGGCCTTGACAGTATTTGGATTGGACTTCACGAAGTCTGCGGTCGAGGCCAGGACGGTACGGGTATAGTCGATTCGTTGCGCTTCGCCCCTGTTGCCGCTGAAGTTGCTGGTTGTGCCTGTGTGTATAAGGTCGACCTTTTCCTTTTGCTGGGCTTGGTGGATCCAGGGCTGCCACGTGACCATGCCGTCGATGGCTCCGTTCGACAGACTGGCCATTTGAGCTGGAGGAGGAAGGTTGGTGATCTGTATCTTGGCGCAATCCACGTTGTATCGAGTGCAAAGCAGTTGCAGCATTTGTTCGGCGCCCGAGCCTTTGAGCAGCCCGATCTTCTTTCCCTCTAGTTGTTTGGGAGTGGTAATGCCTGCCGAGCTCCGCACCACGACGCCCATGGTGCGATCCACGATAGCCAGGCTGGCCAGTACCACCACAGGCAGGCCGTTGCTGCGCAGGGTCAACACCGGGGCCTGGGTGGGGTTGCTGACGTCCACGGCGCCTGAAACCATGGCTTCAAGCTGCATCATCCCGGCAGGGAAAGTTTTCAGGTTTACCTTTGTAAAACCTTCTTCCTTGAAATACCCGTTGTGTGCGGCAATGATGGCGTGGCCGCCAGCGCCCCATCCTGGGCCAACGCCGATATTGATCTCCGTTTTTTCCAGAGCGTCTTGGGCCTGAGCCTGGGCCGCCGTGGCGCAGGCAAACGATGCTGCGCATGCCAAGACAGCCATTCCCGCGAATTTGCCGACAGTGCGTTGCAGTATGGAGCGAGCGTGTTTCGCCCCTGTTTGACCCGGGAGTCTTTCAGGGGTACGGGCTTTGGCTGTTGTGCCGTTCATCATGGTTTGTCTCCTGATGTTAGTCGTTATTTATTGACTGATTATTATCGAGATGGTTGTTTGCGCTCTCGACCATGTTTGCTGCGCGGGTGGGGAGCTCTCTTTCGAGCATTCTAGGTGAGCGGTCGTCTCGATGGGTACTAAGATTTTCCGTCATGCGATAATCAGGCGGTTATTACCTGCTTGAGGCGTCTTCCATGACCGATGATTTGTACGATCAGTTGCCCAGGCGGCTTAAATTGCGCGAGTTGAGGATACTGTTGGCTGTGGCGGACTGTGGCAGCTTTCATGGCGCGGCGCGCGCAATACATGTGTCCCAACCCGCAATTACCAACGCAATCGCCAGCCTGGAAGAGGCCCTGGCCGTCAGGTTGTTCGACCGTACTCCACAGGGGGTGCAGCCGACTCCGCACGGCATCAATTTCATTCTTCGGTCAAGAGCCATTTTCGGCGAAATCAAGCTTGCCGTTGATGAGATAACGGCGGTGTCCACCGGTGCGCAAAAAGTGCTTCACGTGGGGACGGTGCCCTTGCCGGCCAGCGGGATATTGCCAGTCGCCTTGAAGCAGTTGCATGATCAGTACCCAGGGATCGAGGTTTCTGTTCTTGAGGCGTCGGAGCAGGTATTGGCAACCGCCCTGAAAGCCAGGCGGATCGATCTTTTTATGTCACGAATACCTCGCGACACACAAGATTCCGCATTTACTTTCGAGACACTGTACGAAGATACGTTATGCATTATCGCCAACCGGAATCATTCCCTTGCTGGTCGCGCACAGCTGAAATTTTCCGACTTGAAGGATGAGGCCTGGGTGCTTCCGCCGGCTGGCTCCTTTTTTCACGACCATATTCAGCGTGCGCTGGGTCAAGGAAGCATTCCGATGCCGCGGCCGACGATGGAAACACTGTCCGCCGCAGTCATGCATGGTTTGATCGGCGCAGGCAATTATGTGGGTTTTTCTACTTGGTCGGTCTGGTCGTTCAATCCGTTGAGACCCATGCTGGCGCAGTTGGATCTGGCGCTGCCGGCGGTCAGGGCGCCCATAGGTGTGGTAGCGCTGAAGGACAGGCCAATCGATCCGCTGGGACAGTCTCTGATAGACGGCGTCAGGCAGTTGGCGCGGGATTCTCGGTAACGGAGGTTTGCCATCTTTGCATTGGATGACCAGTAGGGTGGTTTTCACTCTATTGTGATCTATCACTTGATCTATTACATTATTTGCCCTATATTTTTCATGTCGCTATTCCGGCTTGTTCGCCATGTCTTCGATTTCACGCTCGTCCGATTCCTTGACACATCAGGCGTCTCACCCCGGGAAGGATGCAGGCTTGCTGACCGACGATGCTTATCGCGTCCTGAAATGGAAAATCCTGAGCATGGAGCTGCCGCCGGGCACCTGGCTCAACGAGTTGGGGCTGGTCAAAAGCATTGGATTCAGCCGTGCGCCTATCCATCAGGCTTTGCATCGCTTACAGTCCGATGGCCTAGTGGAGATCCGCCCGCGCAAGGGGGCGTTGGTGCGGGTCTGGTCGCCCGAGGATATCGAGCATTTGATCGAAGCGCGCATCCCGCTGGAGACGACGGTGGTTCGCCTGGCCAGCGCGCGCGCCAGCGATGCCGAGATTGCGGAACTCAATGAGCGAATGGCGCAAGGGCCCGCATTATTGAAAGCCTCCGATCGCGAGGGGCTGGTGATGCTCGATCATTTGTTTCACCAGTCGCTTGCGCGTTTTGCCCGCAATCCGGTTTTGGGCGAGCTGGTGGAGAACATCCATCATCGTTCGATGCTGTTGTGGTACTTGCCGTTATCCGGCCACCAAGAGTATGGCCAGGTCATTACTCAGCATCAAAGCATTCTCGACGCCATCGCCGCGCGCGATGCCGAGGCCGCGATTCGCGCCATGACTGACCATCTATCCACGTTTTCAAATAGCCATTCATCTGTGCACTCGGAGCCTTGATGAATTCTTGTTCGCGCCATGACTAAAGACCACCGTATTCATATCAACTCGCCGGTTGGCGAGGTGCTTGTCACTACCAAAGACCTGGATCCCGAGCGCTGGCTAGACTTTCCCGACATAGGGCTGCGCCAGTACCTGTACTGGGTGCATCCCGAGACCGGCGCCAGCATTGCTTTGCTCGAGTTTGAGAAAGGGGGCGGCATCCCCGTGCGGCATACCCATGCCTCCAACCAGTTCATGTACTGTATCGAGGGCGAGTATGAGTATTCAACAACGGGCCTGCTGCTGCGCCCGGGTGACTTTTATATGAACCCGAAGGATAGTCCGCATGGGCCTACCCTTGCCCACACCCGTTGCCTGCTTATCGAAATGTATGATGGCCGGCACTATTACGAGAAGCCGTCCTACCATACGGATGAAACTTTGGTGGAGCCCACCGGTGGAAGCCAGTGAGGGCGCTATGAGCAAAGCCAAAGTTTCCGTCCGCCAGTTGTACAAGCGCTATGGGGCGACCCTGGCGGCCGATCATATCGACCTGGATATTCGCGAGGGCGAGTTTCTGACTTTGCTGGGGGCCAGCGGCTGCGGTAAAACGACGCTGATGCGCATGATCGCGGGCTTGGAAACAGCGGATTCGGGCTCCATTGTCATCGACGGCAAGGATGTTACGCATCTTCCTCCGCGTCAGCGTCGGCTGGGCATGGTGTTCCAGCAGTATTCTCTTTTTCCCCACATGACCATCGAGGAGAACGTCGGCTATGGGCTGCGCGCGCAAAAGGTGGACCGCGCCACGATCAACGCGCGCGTGCAGGAGATGCTGGAATTGATTCAGCTTCCCCACGTGCGACGGCACAAGCCTGGCCAGTTGTCGGGTGGCCAGCAGCAGCGCGTGGCTCTGGCGCGTGCGCTGGCCACGCGCCCTTCGGTGCTGATGCTCGACGAGCCGCTTGGCGCGCTCGATCTGAAGCTGCGCCGACAGTTGCAGACCGAATTGAAGCATATCCATCGTTCAACAGGCTCGACCTTCCTGTTCGTGACCCATGACCAGGAAGAAGCGCTTTATATGTCGGATCGTATCGCGGTCATGAGGGCGGGCAAAATCGAGCAGCTCGATACGCCGGAGCAAATCTACTTGGAGCCGGCCAGCGAGTTCGTGGCGGATTTTGTCGGCGATGTGTCGTTTATTGAGGGTGAGTACGATCCGGCCGTGTGTTGCTTGATGTTGGGTGACGGCATGATCAAGTGTGAACTCGACCATGCCGGGGGAGCCGCGCGGGTGGCCGTGCGCCCTGAGGGCGCCAGCCTGACGACAGACGCCGATGCGTCGACGCTGCCGGGCGTCATCGCCGAAGTCGCCCAGCAAACCGGCACCACTTTGTATCGTATTGCCCTGTCGGGCGGGCAGGAGATTAAAGTTCGTTCGCTCGGGGTTGTTCACGCGGCAACGATGCTTGGCCAGCCCGTGCGCGTACGGGTGGATCGTTGCGCTCTGGTGGCGAAGGGGTAGCGCTTATGGCCGCAGCAACCGTCGGCAGCATGAAGGGAAACCGGGCTTTGCCTCTTTGGCTGGTTCTTGTCCTGCCCGGAATTCTGCTAGTGGTGGGGGTAATGGTCCTGCCGCTGGTGGACATGGTGGTGATCAGTTTTCGGCATTCCAGCTTCGGCCAGATTTTGCCGGGCTTTACCTTGGCCAATTACATCGGGCTGTTTACCGAGCCGGCCAATCTGACCTTGTTCGCCAATACGTTCATGAGCGCGGCGGCGGTTACGGTTCTGTGCGCGGTGCTGGGGTTCCCCGTGGCGGTTGTGATCACGAACGCTTCGCCCAGATGGCGCGGCGTGCTGTATTTTCTTGTGGCGGCGCCGCTGCTGGTGAATACGGTGGTTCGCACATACGGGTGGCTGCTGATTCTTGGGCGCAAGGGCCTGATCAACGATATCCTGATGGCGTCGGGGTTCATTGACGAACCGCTGGCGCTGACTGGGAATTACCTGGGCATGATCATCGGCGGCACGCAAGTATTCCTGCCTTTCATGATTTTGTCGTTGGCAACGTCGCTAATGGGGATCGACCGGCGTTTGCTGGAGGCGGGGGATATTCTTGGCGCGACGGAGCTGCGCAAGTTTTTCACGATTACCCTGCCGTTGGCCATGCCTGGCCTGATTGCTGGCAGCGTGCTGGTGTTCAGCCTGATGTTGGGGGCGTTCGTCACGCCCCTGATTCTGGGCGGCACGGCCATCAAATACATTTCCGTCAGTGTATATACAGATGCCTTGGTGCTGTTCAACCTGCCCCGGGCGACGGCTCTATCGCTGATCCTGATGGTGACGGTGCTGGTCGTGTACTTTATTCAAAAACGTCTGTCAGGCAGGTAATCCGCCATGAGTACCCGCTCCGCTTCTCGTTTCATGACCAATGCCAGTGCTGTGCTGGTGTACCTGTTTTTGTTGCTGCCGCTGGTTATCGTCGTCCTGTTCAGCTTCAGCGATAAATCGTATTTCAGTTTTCCTCCTCACGGCTTTTCGTTGCAGTGGTACAAAGCGGCATGGGCATCGGGGCAGTTCGGTGTGCCGGCCCTGCGCAGTGTCGTGCTGGCCGTGCTGGCCACGGCGATTGCCACGGCATTCGCGATTCCCTCGGCCATGGCGTTTCGTCGGCTGCGCCGTGGTTTGTTGCGCGACGTGCTGGAGTTTGCGCTGTTGTCGCCGCTTATCGTGCCCGCGCTCATCATCGGGATTGCGCTGTTGTACGCCTTCAACCGCATTTACCTGATGGATACCTTTACCGGCTTGCTGATCTCGCATGTGCTGCTGGTGTACCCGTTCATGTTTCGGGCGCTGCTGACCAGTGTGCTGGGTTTGCCGCAATCGTTGCTGGATGCTTCCGAAATGCTGGGGGCGCAGCCGCATTACACCTTGCGTCACGTGATCTTGCCTTCACTGGTGCCGGGAATTGTATCGGGAGCCATTTTTGCGTTCATCATCTCGATGGATCAATTCACGGTCAGCCTGTTTGTGACGCAGTCCGAGCAGATCGTGCTGCCGGTCGCCATCTACAAGTATCTCTACGATGTCAACGACCCTGTCGTGGCCGCTGTATCCACAATATTGGTGGTATTCGGGTTGCTGATCGCCGTCATTATCGACCGCTTGGGCTGGCTCAAGCACCTGGGCAGCGCGGGCGCTTGAACTTTTTGTTCTTGCGCTGGCCGCTCGTCTTATAACCATAATGGAGCACAACATGACCATCGACTTGAATCGCCGCAGAATATTGGCCGCTGGTAGCTTGCTGGCCACCGCCGGGCTGCCTCTGCTTTCCGCCCGTGCCGCTGAAATGGAGCGCATCGCCGTGGGGTGGTACCCGGGGTTGCTTGGGTCGAACTTCCGGCACGGCTACCTGGATACCTACCAGTACGCCAGCTCTGTCAAGATTATCGAGTCGTTCGATAACGCCAGGTTCACGCAGATGCAGGCCAATCGCAATCGGCCCAATCTGCACGTGGGCGTATTCACCGACGTGCTGCTTCCGCTGATTGCGCGTTCCGGCCTGGTGACCAAGCTCGACGTTACCAGAATTCCCAATCTGGCCTCTTTCGATCCCCACGTGCCGCGCCCTGTCGGCGATCTGGCTGCGCCAGTGACCTACGGTTCCTGGGGAATTGCCTACAACAGCAAGTACATCAAAGAGCCGCTTACCGGCTGGGGTGATTTGCTGCGTAGCGATTTGAAAGGCCATGTGTCGGCGCCGAATATTACCTATAACTCCTCGGTGTATACCCTGGACGCGATGGCCAAGCTCAAGGGGGGCAGTTTACGTGACCCGGCCGGCGGAATGGAGCTGATGCATCAAATTCGAAGCAGCGGCCCTGGGCTTTGGGATCAGGAAAGTATTGCCGTGGGTTGGCTTAAAACCGGAGCGATCTGGGCCACGCCGTATTTCAGCGGCAACGTGCTGGCCATGCAGCGTGATCCCGACCTCAAGGATTTGCGCTTTTGCCTGCCGAAGGAAGGGGCCTACTCGTTGCCCATGAGTGTGACGCGTGTCGTGAACTCGACCGGAGGCGATGCCCCCGAGGCTTTTCTGAATCATATGTTCGGCGTAAAGGCCCAGGAGGCATTCGCCAAGTTCGGCGGCGGCCGCCCGGTGAACACCAAGGCCGCCGTTCCTGCCGAAGTGGCCGCGATCGTGCCGCCCGCGCAGGAGCTGCAATCGCTGGATTGGGAGTATTTCGCGGCGAAGCGCCAGGAAATCGTCGACCAATGGGCGAAAATCGTTAATCGTTAATCGTTAATCGTTAATCGTTAATCGCTGGCAGGTCACTTGGTTCCTCAATGATGCCGTAGTTTTGCGCAGTGATATTTGCATTCACTGGGAAGGGTAGCGGAGCTACGGGATGTCCTATAGTTGTTGTCATATTGACAACAATTTTCAACGGACACATAATCCTTGACAAAGGCTAAGCAGCTTCTTAGGCAGCGCCATAATTTATCGGCGACTGGGCTGGTCGATATTGTTATATGGGAGGTTCCTGCAAGTTTGCCGGGTAGCAACCACTCATTAAAGTATCGCTTGGCATTCGTTGTGGAAGGCGTATGTGTTTTGCGCTACGACAATGAGGCCGGTAAAGGTGATCATAAGCATATCGGCAATAGCGAAGTACCGTATCATTTTATTGATATGGATAAGTTGCTTGATGATTTTTGGTGCGATGTGGAAAACTGGAGCCGCAAGTTGTGAATACTGTGACGATTGGCGTCGAATCGGTTGACTCCGTCAAGGCGCGGCTTAAAGAGGCCGTGCGTGGCAAGCCGCAAGGCGCTTTTATTACCTTTGCTTCTGTCGATTCGATGTGGGAAACCCTGAACCAGCGCCGCTGGGAGATTGTGCGTGCCATGACTGGAGCAGGGCCAATGTCCATCCGCGAGATCGCGCGGCGGGTTGACCGGGACGTAAAGGCCGTGCACGGCGACGTCCATATTTTGCTGAATGGAGGCGTGCTGAATAAAACGCCAACCGGCCAAATCGAGTTTCCCTACGATGCCGTCCATGTCGATTTTCTGCTGGAGCCTGAGCATGCGTAGCTGTTTCACGGGTCAGCCCACTTTCTTTGTCGCCGATGCCGTAGTTTTGCGCAGTGATATTTGCATTCACTGGGTGGGGTAGCCTGGTCGGTTCTTTCTTATAGTGCTTGCATTCATTACGCGTAGGATCCGGCATGAACAAGCACGACGCCAGCTACCGCCTGTTGTTCCACAACCCGCACCTGGTACGAGGCTTGTTCCAGGGCATTGTGAGCGGCCCTTGGCTGGAGGCCCTGGATTGGGACGGCCTTCAAGCGCTGCCTACCGATTACATTTCCGACAAGCTGCGCCAGCGCCAGGGCGATTGCGTCTGGCGCATTCCGCGCCGGGACGGGCAGGCGTTGTTTTTGCTGTTGATGCTGGAACACCAGTCGAACAACGACCATGCCATGGCGCTGCGCATGCTGACCTACCGAGGCCTGCTGTACGAAACGCTGTTGCGGCGCGAGCCGGGCCTGTTGCCCACGGCCTTGCCGGCGGTGCTGCCGCTGGTGCTGTACAGCGGTGTGCCGCGCTGGAGCGCCGCCATCGATGTGGCCGATCTCATTGAGCCAGCGCCGCCGGGGTTGCAGGCCTACCAGCCTACGTTGCGGTATTTATTGGTGGATGAAGGGCAACTGGTGGAACAAGGCGGCTTGCCCGGCGATAACTTGGCGGCGCTGCTGTTCCGCCTGGAGCACAACCGGGGCCTGGAGGATGTACAAAAACTCATTCAAACCGTGTATAACTGTACTGAAGGATCGCAATACCGCGAATTGCGCCGTGCGTTCGTAAGCTGGACGCGCCACGTGTTGCTGCCTCGCGCGTTGCCGCAGGTGCAGGTGCCGCCCGTGGACGATTTACTGGAGATTACCGATATGTTGGCAGACCAATCACGATCGTGGACACATCAGTGGAAAATGGAAGGGGTACAGGAGGGACTGCAGGAAGGGCGCCAGGAAGGACGGCGCGAAGGTTTAAAAGAAGGTCTAAGAGAAGGTCGACAAGAAGGCGAGCTTGTCCTGCTGAAGCGGCTGCTTGCCCGCAAGTTCGGCCCTCTGCCTGACGAGGCTGAGCAGCGTCTGAAAGCCGCCACGTCTGCGCAGCTGGAAACCTGGTCGCTGAATATTCTGGATGCTGAAACGCTGGAAGAGGTGTTTCAGGAATAGGCTGTGCCGCTTGGCTCCCTTTATTTTCACGATAGGGCATTCGAACCGGCCGGCGGATGTGTTTATCGATCTTCTTCGGCGCAATGGCGTTGGGCGCGTGCTGGACGTGCGCACGGTGCCGCGTTCGCGTCATAATCCTCAGTTCAACAAGGAGACGCTCCCAGACACGCTGGCCGAGGCGGGAATTGCCTATACGCATTTTCCCGGGCTGGGCGGTTTGCGGCATGCTTTGCCGGACTCGCCGAATGGAGGTTGGCATAATCTTTCGTTCCGGGGCTATGCCGACTACATGCAGTCGGCCGAGTTTTCCGGGAACGTGGATCAGGTTGCGGCGCTTGCGGCCAAAGAGTGCTGCGCGTTGATGTGCGCCGAAGCTGTTCCCTGGCGCTGCCATCGTTCGTTGATCGGCGATGCGCTGCTGTTGCGGGGCGTCGCCGTGCGCGACATTATCGGGCCGCAAGAGCCCAAACCGCATACCCTGACCCCGTTCGCGCGTGTGGATGGGTTGTGCATCACCTACCCGCCGGCGCAGCCGGGGTTGTTTGATCTGAAATAACCTGGGTATTTTTCCGCAAGACTTTTTGCACTCATTCAGCGGTTAAGTCGCTGCTCCATTGTCTATATTGGTATCCCTTTGGCTTTGGATCTCGAAATGAGTGCGAATCGATGCGATATTTGCTGCGCCGGGCTCGTCCTGTTGGCTGAGCCAATAGGAATGCGGCAATGCCGTTGCACACTCAATCTCATTTTGAGATAAAATTTGAAATGAGAGTGATCAGCAATCGTGCCTTAAGGGCCTTCAGCGCAAAACAGCCCGGCGCGGCGACTGTTCTGCAGGGCTGGCGCCGGATAATCGAAAAGAACTCATTCGCTAATTGGGCAGCTCTGACGGCGGCTTTTAATACCGTGGATAAAGTGGGTGAGCTGGTGGTATTCAATATAGGCGGTAATAAGTATCGTCTGATCGCTTACATCCGCTTTGAAAAGCAGATTGTTTACGTCAAGGCAGTTCTTACCCACCGGGATTATGAGAAAGGGGCCTGGAAAACATGAATGCGCATGTTGACATGAAGCGCTTGCTTCCTGCCTGGGAGCATTTCCGTAAAGCTACCGATATAACGCCCATCAGAGATGAGGCGCACTATGCGCATTTGGTGGGGGTTCTTGAGGCCTTGCTGGAGGAAACACAGGGCGACGAAAGCCATCCGGCCATGGGCTTGGTCGATATTGTTGGCGATTTGATCGAAAACTACGAGGCCGAGCACCACGCGTTGCCCGAGACTAATGGTATTCAAGCTTTGAAGTTTCTGATGCGGCAACACGGCTTGAGGCAAACCGATCTTCCTGAAGTCGGCAGCCAAGGAGTTGTTTCTGAAATTCTTGCCGGGAAGCGTGAACTCAATATTCGTCAGGTTCGTGCGTTAAGCAAGCGCTTTGGTGTTTCCAGCGCGACGTTTGTTTAGTGTTGTGCGTGTGTATGCACAAGCCCGCATTGCGTTAGTTATTGAATATATATCAAAATTATTCATTTTGTTTCATAATCCGACTGTCACAAACGTGACTTATTTATCCATCGGAGGAAACAACAATGATTGATCAATTGTCGATGTCGCCGTGGCTGGAGAAGTTGTCGTGGGTGGGAAATAGTGGCCGGGGGCGGTACCGGAGTCTTCGGGATTGGGCTGTTTTGTCGGCCTGGGCCTTGAGGCCTGCCCGTGGAGGGGCTGCGACCGGGGAAGGTGGGGCAGCGTGGGAGGAAATTCCCGCAGATCCAGTCTGGGAAGGAATACGGCAGGCGGTTCGGGCGTTTGCGGCTGCCTGCGTGTTGAATTGTGGGTTTGTCGCGATGGCGGAGGCGCAGGCGCTGCCATACTTGATCGATTTACGGCGGCATGGGTCGTTGTTCGAGGGGCTGGCGGAGCCGCCGCCCGACAATGTGAACGGCATGGTTGTTGGCAAGGCGCTATCGGGGGAACCCGAAGCGCCTTTTGTGTTTTCTGGGGTCATGCATATTGCCGATGCGCAATTCGAGTCGCATGCCGATTACTCCATCGGCGGCAGTGCCGCTGTGGTCAACACGCATGAAGAGGCAAAGGCGTATTTTGGCGGCGTTATCAGCAATATGCCGGGTTCGACGCAGGGCTTGATGAAGCTGGGTGCGGGAACCCTGGCACTGTCGGGCGCGAACACGTATTCGGGAGCGACGTTTTTGTTGCAGGGGACTTTGCAGGCGCGCAGTGACAGCGCCTGGGGATGGGCTTCGCTGCAGGCGGCTACGGGCAGCAAGCTGGAGTATGCGCCGGGGGTGGTGATGGCGTCGCCGCTGCACATTGCGGCGCTGCGGGTGGAGGATTGGGCGTCGCCGGGTTCGTATGGGCCGGTGGCGGCGCCGGAACACGCCGACAAACTACGCTGGTCGGTGGCGGATGGTCAGGCGGTTCATGCAGGCCTGCTGCAGGGGGATGCGCCGTTTGTGAAGCAGGGGGCGGGGCGCCTGAACATCACGGGCGACGCCTTGGGGTATACGGGCGGGGCCCTGGTAGAGCAGGGCACGTTGGCTGTCAATGATATGTTTGGCGGCGCGGTGTCGGTGGGCGCGGGTGCGCGGCTGGAAGGGGGCGGCATGGTAAGCGGCGCCGAAATCATGGCGGGCGGCACGCTGGCGCCGGGCAACAGCATCGGCACGTTGAGGGTGGGCGGTGATTTGCGCTTCGAGCCGGGTTCGCGCTTTGAAGTGGAGGTGGCGCCGGACGGCGCGGGCGATGCGGTATGGGCGAGCGGCAAGGCGATGCTGGCTGGCGACGTGATGGCGTTGGCGCAAGCCGGCCTATGGCGGGCCAGCACCAGCTATACCTTGCTCAAGGCCGAAGGCGGGCTGGACGGCACGCGCTTCGATGCCGTTTTGGCGCCGGTGGATTTTGCCTTTTTGACTCCGCAGCTTTCCTACGCGGAAGATGCCGTTACGCTGACCTTGCTGCGCAACGAAACGCCTTTGGACGACGTGGCCGAAACGCCGGACGAAACCGAGGTGGCCGAGGTCATCGAAGGCGAGGAGCCGGGTTCGGAGGGCGGGCCGGAACCGGTCTTGTACGACGAACTGCTGGTGCTGGACAGGCCGGCGGCGCGCGATGCTTTGCGGCAGTTGTCGGGAAGCTGGTCGGCCTCGGTGCTGTCCGGGCTGATGGACGACAGCCGTTTTGTACGAGAAGCAGCCCTTGGCAATGCGTACGAAACCGGGCTCTGGAGCCGCGGGTTTTATTCTTCGGCAACGCGCGATGGCGTAGAGGGCGTGCCGGGCGACAGTCGTTCGCTGCACGGCGTAGTGCTGGGGGGCAACCGGGATATGGGTTCTGGGTGGCGCCTGGGCGGCTACTTGGGTGTCCAGCACGCGCGGCTGGATCGCGCCGGAAGCGGCGGCGTTGAACGCGGCGCCGCGTTTTTCGGAGATATGCCGTTGGACGGCGGGCGCGCTTCGGCCACGGTGCAAAGCACGCATTTGGGATTTGCGGCGTCGGGGGGGTGGAAGCCGCTGCGGTTGGCGGTGGGTGTGGCGCATACTTGGCATGCCGTTAAAAGCCGGCGTCAGGTGGCGTTTGGAAATTTCAGCGACTCGTTGAGTAGCCGGTACCGGGCGGGTAGCGTGCAGGTCTTTGCCGAAGCGGGCTGGCCCATGTGGTTGTCCAAGGTGCAGCACCCGCCTTCCGCGCGTGAGGAAAACATGGCGATACTCGATCGGGGCGACCTGGGTGGTCGCCCCGATTCGTTGGTGCCGGAGCCTCGAGTAAGCGCGGCCGCTTCGGGTCCGCGCGATCACCCTGATCCGTTGATACTGGAGCCGTTCGTGCGCTTGGCTTACTTGCGCACGCGCGCGCAGGGGTTCGACGAGAGCGGCGGTGCGGCTGCCTTGTCGGTGTCTCCGGCTCGGCATTCGGTATTGTTTTCCACCCTGGGGCTGCGCCTGGAGCAGTCCGTGAATACAGGCAAGGGCCAGTGGCGTCTGCAAGCGCAATTGGCGTGGCACTACGCCAGCGGCGCCGGGCGGGTGGCGGCTGACCAACGTTTCAGCCACGGCGCGGGCCGCGAATTTACTTCGCATGGCCTGCCCATTGCACGCAAGGCCTGGTCGCTGGATCTGGCTGTGACAGGCCGGATTTCCAGGCGCGCCAGTCTGTCGCTGGGCTACGCGGGCCAGTTCGCCGTCGGCTCGCGCGACCACGGCGTGCGCGTGAACGCGCAGTGGGTGTTCTAGAAGATTGATTGCGCCTAGCGCTTGAGGCTTTTCAGTTCGTTCAGGCCGGCTACTACGCGGGCGACGGCGCCTGTGTGTTTTTGCACCCAGTGCGTGCCGGCCTGGCTCATTTTATTCAGGCGCGGCGGGTCGTTCAGCAGTTGCAGCGCCAGTTGCAGGGCGGCGTCGGGGGTGGGCGAGCGCAGGGCGGCGCCTTCATCGATGGCGTCGGCCACGGCCTGCTCGAAGTTCTTGGTGTGCGGGCCCACCACTACCGGTGTGCCGATGGCGCAGGCTTCTATAAGGTTTTGCCCGCCCAGCGGCAGGAAGCTGCCGGCTACGATGGCGACCTGGCTGGTGGCGTAGTAGCGGGGCATTTCGCCCAGGCTGTCGCCCAGCAGCACGGCAACATGGTTGCACACGCGCACGCTGGACGATGTTGTGCCGCAGTGGTCGGCGGCCAGTTCCGAGCGGCGCGCGAAAGGCAGGCCCGATTTGGCCAGCAGGCCGGCCACTTCGTCGAAACGCTGCGGATGGCGGGGGATCAGCAGGAACAGGATTTCCGGGTCGAGCTCGTTGCTTTGCGCGCTGGCGCGTTTCAGGTGCTTGGAAATCGCCTGGATGAAGAGCTCGTCCTCGCCTTCGCGCGTGCTGGCGATGGCAACGACCTTGCGGTGCAGGGCGGCGGCGAAGGCGCGGCCGCGTTCGACCTGGTCCATGGGAATGGATACGTCGAACTTGAAATTGCCCGACACGCGCACGGCGGGGGCGCCGGCCTGTTCCAGCCTTTGGGCATCCAGCCACGATTGCGCGTACACCGCCTGCAGGCTTTCGTAGGCCTCGCGCATGACGCGGCCGGCGCGCAGGCTTTGGCGCAGCGAGTTGTCGGAAAACCGCGCGCTGGCCAGCATGATGGGGATATTCATGCGGCGCGCCGCGGCAATGATGTTGGGCCAGATCTCGCGTTCGATGAGCACGGCGATGCTGGGCTGGTAGTGTTCCAGGAAACGCCGCACGCTGCCGGTGAAGTCGTAGGGCATCCATTGCTGGGCCAGTTGGCCCCGGGCAATGGCGTCGGAGAATATGCGCGCGCCCTCGGCGCGGCCGGTGGCTGTCATGTGGGTAAGCAGCACCTGGTCACCCTGGTCGAGCAAGGCCTGCACCAGCGGCTGGGCGGCGCGGGTTTCGCCCAGGCTGACCGCGTGCACCCATATGGGGTTGCGTAGCCGGGAAGGCTGCGGATAATAGCCGAAGCGCGGCCCCGACAAGACCTCCCAGTGGCCGCCGGCGCGGCGCGCGCGCAGGCTCATCCAGACGATCAGGCCCGGCGACAAGGCGCGAATGGAGAGGTTGTAGAGAAAGCGGTTCAAAAAACGGACTCTCGGTTTTTGCGGGGCAGTGCCTGTTCGATGGCGCTTAGTACCGTTTGGGCCGACGGGGCGCGGTCGCGCTCGCCCAGGCTGGCCGTGTAGCCGGGCCCTTGCAAGGGGGTGCGCACGGGGGTCGAGGCTTTGTAGATGCCGATGGTCGGGCGGCCCAGGCCCGCCGACAAATGGGTCAGCCCGCTGTCCAGGCCCACCATGATGCTGGCGCTGGCCAGTACGCGGGCGGTGTCGGTCAGGCTCATGCGCGGCAGCACTTCGGCAAGGGGGCGGCCGGAGGCCAGCGCCTGGGCCCGCATGGTTTCGTTGGCGTTGCCCGATAGCAGCTTGAGCGTCAGGCCGTGCTTTTCCAGACTGTCGAACACAGCCTGCCAGTCGCTGGCGGGCCAGAGTTTGTCGTCGCGGCTGGCAGAGGGCATGATGACGGCATAGGGTTCGATGGCCGTGTTCCGGGTAAAGCTCTGCAGGCCGAAATCGGGCTCGCCCTGGTAGGTGTAGCCGAAGGCGGCGGCGGCCAGTTCGCGCTGGCGGGTCACCGCGGGTTGCCAGAACTTGACCCGGTGCTTCACGTTGTAGAAGAACGAGGCCAGGGGTTCGCGCGCCGACCGGATGTCCAGGCCATGGCGCAGCCCTTTGGTCTGGCGCACCAGCCAGATGGATTTCATCAAAGCCTGCATGTCCAGCACGACGTCGTACTGGCGCGCCTTGAGATTGGCGCGCAGCTCGGCGCGCTCGGCGCGGCTGCGGGCCGACCACCATTGCTTGCGCCAGCGCCGGTGGGCCACGGGAATGACTTCGTGCACAGCCGGATGCCACGCCGGAATTTCAGCGAAGGCCTCTTCGACGATCCAGTCGATCTGCGCTTGCGGCACATGCGCGGCAATGTCGGAAATGGCCGGCAGCATGTGTACCAGGTCGCCCAGGGACGAGGTGCGCACTATAAGTATCTTTGTCGTCATGCGGCGATTATAAAGAGAATCGGGAGCGGGACGGGGATTGTGCGCGATGCGCGGCGATTCCGGCCGGGCGCCTTGTGCAAAGCCCTGGCTGCGAACTGGTGTGCTGTGGGGCGAAACCGCGCACCAGGCGATGCGACGCCGGTCAGGACGACATGGCCCGGTGTTCGGGGTTGTTCAACAGCTTCAGGGCGCCCACCGTGCGCTCGGAAAGCAGGTCTTGCAGCGCGGCGGTGACGCGCCGGGTGAACTCCAGATCGTTGGGCAATTCGGCACCGAAAATGGCGCGAACGCCCAGCAGGGCTTCGGCCAGGTCGAAGGCGCCGGCGCTGCGTCCGCCCGCCAGGCGCACGGCCTGCGACAGCGCGGAGGCTTGCGGATCGCTGATGTGCAGGTCTTCGGCGCGCTCGTTGCGGCCCGTTAAATAACGCATCCAGGCGGCGATGGCGGTGGCGTGGCGTTCGATGTTCTGGCCGTGCGCCATGCGTGTCTTGATGGGTTCGAGTATGCCCGACACCAGGACGGGAGAGCTGTCGATGGCGGTCTGGGTCGTGGAGATGTCCAGGGCGGAGTTGGCGAAGCGCTTGAGCAGGCCCTGCTTGTAGGCGCCCCAGTCGCCCGTGTGCTTGGGCAGGACGAAGATGGCGTCGTCGAGCAGGCCCTCGATATAGCGGGCGATTTCGGGTTCGCGCATGGCCTGTGCCAGCGTTTTGAAGCCGGCCACGGCGCCCAGGTGGGCCAGGGCGAACTGCCCGGCGTCGCGCATGACGGACTGGGCATGTTCGAACGGCGCGACGTGAGGCGCCAGGATGGCGCCGGCGCTTTCCCATTTGGGCCGGTCGGCCGAGAACCAGTCTTGAATGACCCATTGCGAGAAGGGTTCGGTGACGACGGGGGCGCCGTCGTGCAGGCCAAGCAGGGTTTCGGCCGAGGCGATATCGGCGGCCGTGGCGGCATGGGCCATGCGGTCGACCAGCGAGCATGGGCAGGCGTATTGGTCCAGGAAGTGCTGAAGGAGATCTGGGTCGTTGAGGTCGTCCTGCACGCGGTCGATGTAGTTTTCAAGCACGCGCTGCAGGACTTTGCCGTTGGCGGGCAGGTGGTCGCAGCTGAGCAGGGTAAAGGGAGGCAGGCCGCGCAGCTTGCGCTGGTAGATGGACCAGGCCAGCACGCCCAGCGGCGAGCGCGCGCTTTGCGGCGCGTTGAGATCGAGCTGGATATGGGGCAGAGAAGCATCCAGGCAATCGTGGCCGGCGTCGTAGGCGTAGGCCTTTTCGGCAAGGGTCAGTGTAACGACCTGGGTTTGCGGCGAGCAGAGGGCGTCGACGACCTCTTGCCGGGCGTTGGCCATGCAGACGACCCGGTTCAGGCTGCCGATGACCCGCGCCCTGCGGGTTTCGTTGTCGTCGACCAGTACGGTGTAAAGGCCGTCTTGCGGCGTCAGGGCGTCGCTGGCGGCGCGGTTTTGCAGGCTGGCGGCAAAGATGCCCCAGTTGGCGTCGCCGGCCTGCATGGCCTGGTCGGTGTAGATGGCTGAATGGCTGCGGTGGTAGGTGCCCGAGCCCAAATGGACGATGCGTGTGGGTACGGCGCTGCGGTCGTAGGACGGCTTGACGATGTTCTGGGGCACCTGGCCCAGCGTGGCGTTCGATAACTGTTCCATGGCGTTTTACCCTGGGAAGAACGAAAGGTGTACGTCAGCGAATGGTTTGGGCTGCAGCGGCATGCGGCATTAAGTATTATCGTGCCGCGCGCGAACCCTGGCAATGGTTGCCAATGCCGCGAAATCCACTGAAACGGGCGTTACACAGACCGTCGCCCCGGCGGCGGCCCCCGCTTGGCTACTGCAGCCCGTGGTATTTGCGGCCCAGTTCTATGGTGGCCTGGAAAAAGCCTTCCTTGCTGCCGCAGTCGTAGCGGGTGCCTTCGTACTGGTGGCCGAACACACTGCGCTCCTGCAGCAGGCTGGCGATGCCGTCGGTCAGCTGGATTTCGCCGCCCACGCCCGCCTGGGTGCGCCGCAAATGCTCGAAGATCTCGGGTTCCAGCACGTACCGGCCTACGACCGCCAGGGTGGAGGGTGCCTGGTCGGGGCTGGGTTTTTCGACTATGCCCTTTACCAGCGTGGTCTTGCCGTTGACCTTGTCGCCCGAGACTATGCCGTATTTGGAAGTGTGTTCGCGCTGCACGTTCTGTATGGCCAGCACGCTGCCGTTTTGCTGGTGGGCGGTTTCGACAAGCTGTTGCGTGGCGGCGGTGGGGGCGTCGATAAGGTCGTCGGCCAGCAGGACGGCAAAGGGTTCGTTGCCCACGATGGGAGCGGCGCACAGCACGGCATGGCCCAGCCCCAGCGGGGCGGGCTGGCGTGTGTAGATGCAGTTTACGTACGAGGGGATGACGTTGCGCACGATCTCCAGCAGCTGGGTCTTGTTTTTTGCGGCCAGCTCTGCTTCCAGTTCGGGGGCGCTGTCGAAATGGTCTTCGATGGCGCGCTTGTTCCGGCCCGTCACGAAAATAAGGTCGGTGATGCCTGCGGCAATGGCCTCTTCGACCGCGTATTGAATCAGCGGCTTGTCGACGATGGGCAGCATTTCTTTGGGCATGGCCTTGGTGGCGGGCAGGAAACGCGTGCCCATGCCGGCAACGGGGAAAACAGCTTTACGTATGGGTTTCATGAGTTGGGATGCAGTGCGTCGCGTTGGCGGCAGAGTCGTTCGATGCGCTTATTGTAGAGGAAGTAGCCAGGCTTCCCGCATTTGATGTTTGCCGAGTCAGTCGTGTAATTAACGGTTAATTTTGGTCAATACTCGTCGTTTGTTTTTATAAATATTGTCTAAAATTGTGGAATTGTCTTTAACCTTAAGCATAATGTTTATTTCTGCTACTGACCGCGTGCGCTCGGAAATCGAGTCTCGCATTGTGAATGGCACGATGCCTCCAGGGGCGTCGCTGGACGAATCGCAATTGAGCGAGCTTTTTTCCGTATCGCGCACACCCGTGCGCGAAGCATTGCTGCAACTGGCCACTTTGGGGTTCGTCCGGATCATTCCGCGCTCCGGCATTTTTGTGGTGCCGCTGTCGGCGCGTGAACTGGCATCGCTGTTCGAGGTGCTGGCGCAAATGGAAAGCCTGGCCGCCAAGTTGGTGATCCACCGCATCAACGAAGAGCAGATCAATATGCTGCGCAAGGTGCATGCCGGCGGCAAGGCCGCGGCGCAATGCGGCGACGTGGAAGCTTTCATCGAATACAACAAGGCGTTCCACGAAGCTTTGTACTACGTGTGCGGCAACAGTTTCCTGGTCGAGCAGATCCTGCATGTCCGCAAGCGCATCAACCCCTATCGCACGCGCAGGGCCGACTATGCCAAGCATCTTCTCGAGGCCTGGGGCGAACACGACGAGTTGCTGGACGCCATCTTGAGCAAGGACGAGGATACAGCCATGTCCCTGGCCAGCCTCCACGTGCTGAAAAGCGGCAACGACGTCGCCGAACTGGGCGGCGCCATGGGCGGGCATGCGGTGTTCGACACCGAATACAACGGGATGCCCAGAATGTCCATCGAACTGCCGCGCGTTCCCAGCCGCCGGCACGCGGCCTGAGGCGGCCGTACTCTAGCCGGGCTGCGTAGCGCTGCCCGGCGCGCCCAGCCGTATGGCCTGCGGGTTGATTTCCTGCGGAGGGTTGGGTTGCAGGCCCTGGCTGTAGGGCGCTTTGCCGAAGAAACCCATGCCCAGTCCGAAGACGGCCAGGTTGGCGATGACGACAAGAATGAACAGGAATTTCATGGGCTATTCTTTTTGCGGCTGATCGCCGCAGTTTGGCGCAAATCGGGCCAGGCCGGCAAGCCCGTCCAAAACAGGGTTGGCCAGCCATTCTATGGGATCGCCGGATACGCCCAGCCGCGCTTGCGCGGCGTTCAGCAGTCGCTGGGTTTCATCTTTGACGAGGGGCCATCCGCCCCCCGAGGCATAAAGGCGGGGCGCGGCGCTGCATGACTCCAGCGTTGCCAGCCATTGGCGCAAGACGGCGCCGGCCTGCGCGGCGGCGATGCCGGTGACGATGGCCTGGTGCGTGTCGGTGGGGAACTCGGCGGTGGGGCCCTGGGCTTCGGGCAAGTGGGCCGTGGCCTGAGCCAGGGAGGCATTCATCAGGGCCGGGCCGGGCAGGATCAGCCCGCCGCGAAAGGCGTAGCGCTGGCCAGGGCCTGCCGTGTCGTTTTGGCGTGGCGAGGCGTTGCCGGTGTCGGCGTATGTGTTTCCGGAAAGCGGGCTATCCTGGGGAACCAGGGTGTCGATGGTGGTGGCGGTGCCGAAGCTGGCCAGCATGGCGGGCGCGGATGGATGCGTGGTTCGCATGCGCTGGGCCAGGCCCAGCAAGGCCACCCAGCGATCGGGGCCGAGCTGCCCCGGCTGGCGGTAGTGGTTGTGCACGTCGAGCGCGCTGGCCTGGCTGCCGACCCAGTCGATGGCCGGAATGTATTTGGCCATATGCGCCTGCAGGCGGCCGGCCATGGCGGCCCCGGCCACGTTGACGCCGATGGCGCCGGAGGGGGCCGCGGGAAGCTGGCGCAGCCAGGCGTCGACCTGCTCGAGCTCCGCGTGCGGCAGGGCCAGCGCCTTGGATTCGCGATGGCTGGTGTCCGGCTGGACCCAGCCGAATTTGATACGCGTATTGCCGGCGTCTATAAGAATGATCATGTCCGCACCGAAACCTCGCCCACGGTGATGGGAACGGCGCCGTCGGGCGTGCGCACCATGAGCTGCCCATGCATGTTGATGCCGCAGGCGATGCCGGCGTTGATGATGCGGCCGTTGTCCAGTACGTTGACGTGTTGGCCTGCCAGGGCGTCGAGATGGGCATGGCGGACGGGGAAGGACTCGAAGCCGTGGCGCATGAGCGTGTTGATGGCGTCGTACCAGGCTTGCGCCACGGCGCTGACCAGGGCATGGATAGGCGTGCCGGCGGCGTCGGGACAGCAGGCGGCGATTTCGCTCCAGTCGGCGACCTGCCGGTTCAGCGACCGGCTTAGCGCGCGGGCATCGTCGAGGTTTATGCCGATGCCCATGATCGCGACGTGATGATCGGCGCTCAGGCGCGAGGTGCCGGCGCGGGTCGTTTCCACCAGAATGCCCGCCAGCTTGGCCGACTTCCACAAGATGTCGTTGGGCCATTTCATGGTGAGGTGGTTGAGCTGCTCGGCGTCGAGAAAGCCGCGCAGCGCCTCGCAGGCGGCAATGCCGGCCATGGGGGACAGCGCGGGCAGCAGGAGCTGCGGCACGAAGATATCGAACGCGCACGAGAACATGAGGTTGGCCCCGGCGCGGTTTTGCCAGGTGCGGCCGGCGCGGCCGCGGCCTTCTTCCTGCAGGTGCGCGCCCACCAGCCACGGCCGGGCCAGCTGGTATTCGTTGGTGCGCGCCTTTGCGAGCAGGTTGGCGTTGGTGGACGACGTGCGCTCGGACCATTCGATTTGCTTGAATTGCGGCAGGTCGTCCTGCAGTTGCTGTACAAGCGATTGCGGTGTGGGTAGCGCGGCGGCGGTGTCGGGCGTGGCGGTCATGGATGTTATTTTTATGGTTGTGTCGTGGAGGCGCCGGCAAAAGCATTTTTGCTTGCCTGTTTTCCATACAGGGATATTATGCTTTTTTTAATCGGATTATGGTTGTAAACATGGGAAAAACCTCATTCACGGGCCTGGCCGGCGCCATTGATTGCGTGGTCGAATGGCCCGAGTCCGAGCCCCGGGGCTGGGCGCTGGTTCTGCACCCCCATCCTTTGCATGGCGGTGCGCGCGACAACAAGATCGTGACCACGATAGCGCGGGCTTGTTTGCAGGACGGCCTGGTGGCTGTGCGGCCGAACTTTCGCGGGGTGGGGGAATCGGCCGGCGAGTTCGACAAGGCGGTGGGCGAAACGGCGGACATGCGCGAGCTGGTGCGCCAATTCGTGCAAAGCCATCCCGAAGCCGCCGCCGGCAAATGGGTGCTGGCGGGGTTTTCCTTTGGCACCTCGGTGGCGGCGCAACTGTACTCCATCTTGGCCGAGGAGAAGGGGGCGCTGCGGGGCGGTGACCCGGCGGCGGCCACGACGGTTGCGGCTTCGCCGGGCCAAGGCCAGGACGAGCGGGCTGTTCCCGGGGAAGCGGCGTTGCCCGATTTGCTGATTCTGGTCGGCTCGGCGGTAGAGCGGTTCCGGTTCCGCGAGGTTGTGGTGCCCGACGATACGCTGCTCGTTCATGGCGAGGCGGACGAGGTCGTGCCACTGGCCGAGGCCATGGACTTCGCGCGCGCGCGCGGCCTGCCGGTGGTGGTGGTGCCCGAAGGGTCGCACTTCTTCCATGGCAAGCTCATCATGCTGAGGCGGCTGGTGCAAGAACGGCTGGCGGCGCTGTGGGCGGGTGTTCATTGATCAATCCCGTTCCGCCCGTGGCCGGGCGCCTGGGCGCTTGAAGCGGATTTGAATTGCGTGCGCGGCCGGCTCGCGTAGCGCCTTTTGTCGCGCGCCTTTCAGGCGATCGTCAGATAGTCGGCTCGATGTGGCCATTTGGTAATCATTTATGGATTTTCGTAGCAAATAATTGCGTATTGGCTCTCAAAACCCCAGGGCGCGCGGTTTAATGTGCGCGTCGCACTGCCTATAATGGTCGGGGTTTTCCCACTTCCCACTTTTTTGGATGATCCATTGATTTCTATGCTGCCGACACACACCGCACACTCGTTCCCCCTCAAGAAACAGTCGCGTTGCCTGGCAATCAGCCTGGTGCTGGCCTTCTCGCCGGCGCTGGTGCTTGCCCAGCAAAAGGCCGCCGCTCCGGTTGCGGCGTCGGCTCCCGCCGGCGCCGCCGCATCCGCGCCGGCAGCCGCGGCTGCGGTGGATACCTTGTCCACGGTCGGTCAGCTTTCGTCGATTCCCGCGCCTGAACTGGCCGCCAAGGCCTGGCTCAGCATCGACGCGAACAGCGGGCAGGTCATTACGGCGCAAAACGGCAACGAAAAAATCGAGCCGGCCTCGCTTACCAAGATCATGTCGGCCTACGTCATTTTCCAGGCCATCGAGAACAAGCGCCTGTCGCTCGACCAGAAGGTGAACATTTCCGAGAAGGCCTGGAAAACCGAGGGTTCGCGCATGTTCGCCAAGGTGAACACGCAAGTGTCGGTCGACGACCTGCTTCAGGGCGTGATCGTGCAGTCGGGCAACGACGCCACGGTGGCGCTGGCCGAAGCCGTGGCCGGCAGCGAATCGGCGTTTGCGGCGCTGATGAATCAGGAAGCGGCCAAGATGGGGCTTACCCATACGCATTTTGCCAATGCCACGGGTTTGCCCGACCCCGAGCACTACACCACGGTGTACGACCTGGGCATCATGGCCATGCGCCTGGCCAAAGACTTTCCGCAGTACTTCCATTACTACAGCCAGAAAGAATTCACCTACAACAAAATCAAGCAGCACAACCGCAACCGCTTGTTGTGGACGGATCCCACCGTCGATGGCATGAAAACCGGCCATACGTCCGAGGCGGGCTATTGCCTGGTCGCCACCGCTTTGCGCGACGGCCGCCGGGTGGTCACGGTTCTGGTCGGCGCGGCCAGCGATTCCGCTCGCGCCGAAAACAGCCTCAAGCTGCTGAACTGGAGCTTCCAGAACTTCGACACCATCAAGGTGCTCGATGGCGCCAAGCCGCTGGTGCAGGCCCGCGTGTGGCAGGGCCAGGCCGATACCGTCGGGCTGGGCCAGCCTTCCACGGTGTGGCTCACAGTGCCGCGCGGCAAGGGTCCCGACGTCAAGCCCGAGGCGCGTTATACCCAGCCTCTTATCGCTCCCCTCACCAAGGGCGCCAAGGTGGGCACGGTGGTGTTCACGCTGGACGGCAAGCAGCTCAGGCAAGAGCCTTTGCTGGTGCTCAACGACGTTGCCCAGGCCGGCATTTTCGGGCGCCTGGTCGACAAGGTTCGCCTGATGTTCCAATAACGGCTGGTCGTCAGCGCCCGTCGCTCGCCGCCCTGGTTTGCGCTGGCGGGACGCAGCCAGCACACACCAGGGTATGCCGGTGCAGGGCATACCCGTCTCGCATGGTTTCATCGCCTGCCTGCTTCTCCCCATAAGGCCGGCCAAGGTGCTGGCTGTTCCCAGAACAAGGGTAATGCCGGCAGCGCGCGGGCGCCTTCGGGCTTTCGGCGTAACGTGAACGGCTGGTGGATTAAACAGTTTTTCCCGCGGGGATTAAACTTATTACTTTCGGCTTGAACAGGCGTTGGTGCAATGATTCCGGATGTCGACAACGACAGCATGGTGTATTTGAATGGCGATTTCGTTCGCCTGGGCGATGCCAAAGTCTCGGTGCTGGATCGCGGCTTCATCTTTGGCGACAGCATTTACGATGTCGTGCCGGTATATGGCGGCAAGCCGTTTCGCATGGACGGGCATTTGGCGCGGCTGCAGCGCAGCCTGGAGTCCGTGCGCATCGATGCCGGCTGGACGCTTGCCCAATGGGAAGTCCTGGTGTTCGATCTTATTGCCCGATACGCGCCGAAAAACGGCGATTGCCTGGTGTACATACAGGTGACGCGCGGCGTGGCCAGGCGCGACCATGCTTTTCCCAAGGGCGTTGCGCCCACCATTTTTGCCATGGTGTCGCCGTTCAAGCGTCCCACGCCGGCGCAGCGCGAGCAGGGGCTGACGGCGATCTCGCTGCCCGACATCCGCTGGCTGCGCTGCGAAATCAAAACCACGTCGCTGCTGGGCAATGTGCTGGCCAAGCAGGCCGCCGTGGACGCCGGGGTGGATGAAGTCGTGCAGTTTCGCGATGGCTGTCTTTCCGAAGGTTCGTCGTGCAATATATGGGTCGTGAAGAACGGCACGCTGCTTGCCCCGCCGCGCGACAACCTTATCCTGGAAGGTGTGCGCTATGCTTTCCTGGAGCAGCTCGCCTTTGAGGCCGGTGTGCCGTTCGAGGCCCGGCCGATTTCCGAGCGCGAAGTCGACGAAGCCGACGAGCTGATGCTTACTTCCGCCTCGAAAGAGGTGTTGCCGATAGTCCGGTATAACGGCAAACCCGTGGGCGCAGGCCGTCCCGGCGCCGTTTATGCCAAGTTGCGTGCCGGTTACGACCGAGCCGTGGAGTAGTTTCATGCCGACCATGCCGCCCGAAATTCCGCCCGATCAATCCCTTATCGAGTACCCCAGCTTTTTCCCCATCAAGGTCATGGGCAAGGCGCATCCCGACTTTGCGCAAACTCTGGTCGAAGTCGTTTTGCAGTACGACCCCGAATTCGATGCCGCAACGGTTGAAATGCGGCCCAGCAAGAACGGCACCTACCTGGGGCTGACCTTTACGGTCAAGGCCACGTCGCGCGAGCAGCTGGACAATCTGTACCGTGCCCTGCACGGCCATCCCATGGTGTCCATTGTTCTGTGATGGCGCCATGCCGCAAGCCCGCGTTCCTTGCTTCGATTCGCACGGTTCAAGCCTGTACATCCTGTTTGGCAAAGAGTCATGATTGCGCATAAATGGTGGCCGCGTCCCGCGCCATATCTGGAAGTCTGGCAGGCCATGCGGGACTACACCGAGGGGCGCGACGCCCAGTCGCCCGACGCCATCTGGCTGGTCGAGCACGAGCCCGTGTACACGCTGGGCCAGGCGGGCAAGCCCGAGCACATTCTCAATAGCGGCGCGATTCCCGTGGTGCGCAGCAATCGCGGCGGGCAGGTTACCTACCATGGCCCGGGCCAGGTGGTGGCGTATTGCCTGGTCGACCTGCGCCGCGCCGGCCTGTTCGTGAAGGAATACGTGGCGCTGCTGGAAGACGTAACCATACGGTTGCTGGCCGACCTGGGCCTTGCCGGCGCCTGCCGCAAGCCGGGCGCGCCGGGGGTGTACGTGCCCATGGCCGACCAGGGTGGCGAACTGGCCAAGATTGCCGCCCTGGGCATCAAGGTGCGCAATGGCTGCGCCTACCACGGCATTGCCTTGAACGTGGCCATGGATCTTGCGCCTTACCTGGGCATCAACCCCTGCGGCTACGAGGGCCTGCGCACCGTGGATCTGGCGGTTTGCGGGGTGGATGCCACGGTGGAAGGGGTGGGCGAAGAGCTGGCGCGCCGGCTGAGCGCGGCGATAAGCCGCTCGTAGAAAGTGTGGCGGAATATCCTTCCGGTATAAGGGTTTTCCTGCGGGGATTTTGCCGGCGCGTTAAAATAGCTTGGTTCGCGCTACCGTGCGGGCATGTGTTCATGCCACGGCCCATGTGGCCGCCTATCTTTTTACGCATGGGGCCAAAAGCCTACATGCAGGAATGTATATGACTACTCCGGTTGACCAGCCTTCCCCTCGTCCTCGCGTCGTTCCCGCCCAGCCGGGGTATGACCCCACCCAAAAACAAAAGTCCGAGGCGAAGACGTCGCGCATTCCCATCAAGGTGGTCCAGGCCGAACGCCTTAAAAAGCCCGACTGGATCCGTGTAAAGGCGGCCTTGCCCGGCTCGCGCTTCCACGACATCAAGCGCATATTACGCGAACATAAACTGCATACCGTGTGCGAAGAAGCCTCTTGTCCTAATATCGGGGAATGCTTCGGCAAGGGCACGGCCACGTTCATGATCATGGGCGACAAGTGCACGCGCCGCTGCCCCTTCTGTGACGTGGGCCACGGCCGCCCCGACGCCCTGGACGTGAACGAGCCCGAAAACCTGGCGCGCACCATTGCCGCGCTCAAGCTTTCCTATGTGGTCATTACCTCGGTCGACCGCGACGACCTGCGCGACGGCGGCGCCGGCCATTTCGTCGAATGCATACGCAAGGTGCGCGAATTGTCGCCCTCCACGCGCATCGAAGTGCTGGTGCCCGACTTCCGCGGCCGCCTCGACCGCGCGCTGGAAATCCTCAACGGCGGGCCTCCCGACGTCATGAACCACAACCTGGAAACCGTGCCCCGCCTGTACAAGCAGGCGCGCCCCGGTTCGGACTACAACCATTCTCTAAAGCTGCTGTCCGAATTCAAGGCGCTGTACCCGCACGTGCCCACCAAGTCGGGCCTTATGCTGGGCCTGGGCGAGTCCGACGAAGAAATCCTGCAAGTCATGCGCGACCTGCGCGCGCACAATGTCGACATGCTTACCATCGGCCAGTATCTGCAGCCGTCCGAACACCACCTGCCGGTGCTGCGCTATGCGCACCCCGACACCTTCAAGATGTTCGAACGCGAAGCCTACGCCATGGGCTTCACCCACGCCGCCGTAGGCGCCATGGTGCGATCTTCCTACCACGCCGACGAACAGGCGCACGCCGCGGGCGTGGAAGGGATTTAACGCGACACGGGCATCTGCCCGCCCGCTGCCGATTTCAAGCTTGCGGCCTGCTCTCTCCGAACGGTATCACCCCGGGGGGGCGGGCCGATTTGATATGCTGCGTGAGTTCGAGCTGGAATGGCGAGAATTCCTTGTCTTTGCGGTGTACCAGATAAAGCGGAATTGACATTGCGAGGCCGGGGGTATGCACGGATCGTAGTTCGCCGCGGGTAATGCTGTTGATCACTGACGATTTGAAAAAGAAACAGACGCCCACGTCGCGGCGCACGGCTTCTTTCTGAGCCTCTGGGTGTCCAAGCGCCATTACGACACGCCGGGAGGTTACGCCGTTGGCCCGCAGTTGCCCTTCTTCGAGTTTTTGCATTACCGAACTGTTGTTCGTGCTGATGAACGGCAATTGAGATATCTGGTCTCGCTGCACTTCATTTCCCACCCATTGGCTGTCGATTGCGCTGGCCAAAAGCAGGGGCTCGTCCCATAGGGGATGCAGAACCAGGCCGTCGAGGTTCTGGTCGGGCGAAATAATCACCACGGCAAAGTCGCTTGCGCCCGTTCGCGTTTCTTCGAGCGCGACCTGCGGGTTTGATATCGACAGTTTCACCATGCCGTCGGGATGGCTGGCCTGGAAGTTGCAGAGGATGCCAGGCAGCTGGTAAGTGCCCACGCTCATGGACGAGGCGATTACGACGCCGGGCACGTTGGGGGCTGAACCGCTTAATTCCCGTTCGAGCTCGCGTGTTCGCGTGACCATTTCCCGGGCCCATTTGTGGACCCGGATCCCCGCCTGAGTCAATACGATGCCGCGTCTTTCGCGGCGTATCAACTTGGTTCCCAGTTTGTCTTCGAGGGTTTGAATATGGGAGGTGATGACGGGCTGGGTGACGCAGAGATAGTCCGAAGCGCGCGTAATGCTCTGCAGCTCCGCCACGGCGCAAAAAACCTCGAGTTTTTGAATACTTAGACGGGTATCGAAGCCTCGCATTGCAAGCATCCTGAAAATATCATGATATAGCCATATGGCTATATCTTAGTGACTTATTTTCGATTGGACGTATATCTTTAGTCAACATAAAGTGTGCTTGACGCAGGAGTATCGGCAAGATCGGCTGAGTTTGTCGGCTTTCCGCGCCGCCACGAAATCACAAGGTTTTGGATGACATTGATGCGCGCCCATGGGAACAGGACGGTTGAGTACGATTACATAATCGTTGGTGCGGGGTCGGCCGGCTGCACGCTTGCATATCGACTGGGCATGGATCCGGGTTTGAGGATTCTATTGCTGGAGGCGGGCGGATCCGATAGTTCGCCAGTCATCAAGATACCCCTGACTTGGGGGCTGATTTTGAAGCACCGGCTTTACGATTGGGGCTACTTTACCGAGCCCGAGCCGGGGCTGGATGGCCGGCGCATCGAATGCGCGCGCGGGCGTGTTCTGGGCGGCTGCACGTCCATCAATGGCATGGCCTATGCGAGGGGCATGCGCGAGGACTACGACCAGTGGGCGCAGGAGCTTGGGCTGCACGATTGGTCATACCGCAAAGTTCTGCCTTACTTCAAGCGCAGCGAGTCGTGGGAGGGCGGCGCGGATGAATTCCGCGGCGATTCGGGGCCTCTTGCCGTGACGCGCTTGAACTACGAAGACCCATTGCTGGATGCATTCATGCAAGCCGTCGAGCTTGCGGGCTACCCGGACAACGATGACTACAACGGGATCAGCGCGGATGGGTTCGGGCCGATGCAGGCCACTATCCGCCGCGGCCGCCGCTGGAGTGCGGCTTCCGCCTACTTGCGGCCGGCAGTGGCCCGGAAAAACGTGACGGTATGCTCGGGAGCTCTAGCGCATAAAGTGGTTTTCGAGGGCGGCCGCGCCGTGGGAGTCGAATACTCGAGCGGCGGCGGGACGGAACTGGCGCGTGCCAGCCGGGAGGTCATTGTGTGCGGCGGGGTCATCAATTCGCCGCAGTTATTGATGCTGTCCGGTATCGGCAAGGCGGATGCATTGCGCGCCCATGGCATCGAGCCTCTCGTCGATTTGCCGGGTGTGGGCGAGAACCTGCATGACCATATCGTTTGCGACGTCCAGTGGCGCCGCAGTTCGCCCGGGCCTTTGTACCGCGCGTTGCGGCTGGATCGGATTGCAGTCGATATTCTGCGGACCTGGCTGTTCGGCACCGGGCTGTCCGGGAAAGTGCCTGCGGCGTCCGTGGGGCTGGTGCGGAGCCGTCCCGGGCTGGAGCTGCCGGATGCCCAGTTGATGCTGGCGGCCGCGCCGATGACGGCAGGGCCTTATCTTAAGCCGTTTCTCGAGCCTTACGTCGATGCGTTTGCCATCAAGGGCGTATTCCTGGCTCCCGAAAGCCGGGGCACGGTCAGGCTTGCTGGTTCGGATCCCGCGAAGCCTGCCCGGATTCAGCAGAATTTCCTTTCCACGGAGTCGGATCGTCTTGCTGTTCGCGAGATGGTTCGCACGATGCGCCGCATCGGCGAGCAGCCGCCGCTTGCTCCGTTCATCGCGGAAGAGCTGGCGCCCGGGCCGTCCGCCGTCGGCGATTCGGACATCGATGCGTTCATTCGAAAAACCGCCATTACGCTGCATCACCCGGCGGGGACGTGCAAGATGGCCGTGGAGGGCGATCCGATGGGGGTGCTGGATCAGCAATTGCGGGTACGTGGCGTGGACGGGTTGAGAGTGGTCGACGGATCGGCGATACCGAAAATTGTCAGAGGGCCGATCAATGCTCCCATCATCATGATGGCAGAGAAGACCGCCGACCATATTCTTGGGCTTGATGCTTTGGTTTCATGAAGGAAAGACGGAATTTCAAATAGAGGACAGGAGATAAACAGCATGAGTTACGTTATTGGCATCGATACTGGCGGAACTTTTACGGATGGGTTTGTGGCGGGCGAGAATGGAACGATCGCCGCTGCAAAGAGCCCTTCGACGCCACCTGATTTTTCACGCGGATTTCTTGCCGTCATCGACGAGCTGGCGAAGGAGCTGGGGATCCAGACTTCAGAGTTGCTGGGCAGGACCCAATACATCATTCACGGGACGACGTCCACGTTGAATGCGGTGGTCACGGGCGATGTGGCGAAGGTGGGGTTCCTGACCACCCGCGGCCATGCTGATTCGATCGCGATGATGAATCTGGAGGGACGGTATGTCGGGCTGGATCCAGAAAAAATCCAGAACATATCCAGGACGAACAAGCCCGAGCCCCTGGTGCCTCGGTCGTTGGTCGAGGAGATTGACGAGCGGGTCGATTACAAAGGCGCCGTGGTTGTTCCTTTGGATGAAGATGGCGTGCGCAGCGCTGTGGACAGGTTGATGAAGCAGGGTGTGGAAGCCATTGCGGTTTCGCTGTTATGGTCATTTCGCAATCCGGCCCATGAAACCCGTATCCGTGAAATCGTCAACGAGATGGCGCCAGGCATGTATGTTGCCGTATCTCATGAAATAAGCCCGCGCATACGCGAATATACGCGCAGCTCGACCACCATCGTCAATACGCAGGTCGGCCCCAAGCTGGCCGCCTATCTCGACCCATTGGAAGCCGAGCTCAGGAAACGGGGCCTGGCAGGGTCGCTTCTCGTGATGCAGGGATCCGGCGGATGCGTCCAAGCCGCTCATGCCCCCAAGCACGCCGTGAGCACCCTGGGGTCGGTACTGACCGGCGGAGTGGTGGGGTGCCTGCATCTTGCGCAAGCGCTGGGGCATGAAAACATTATTTCGACGGATATGGGGGGGACGACATTCCTGGTCGGGCTGATCCAGGACGGAAAGCCGATTACGACGACTACGACGGTCTTGAACCAGCATCAGATCAATACGCCGATGGTGGACGTGCAGACGATAGGGGCGGGCGGGGGCGCCATCGCCTGGATCGATGGCGGCGGGAACCTTCGCGTCGGGCCGCGCAGCGCGGGCGCCAGGCCAGGCCCTGTATGTTATGGAGAAGGGGGCGTCGAGCCGACGGTGACGGATGCCGATCTGGTTCTTGGAATCATCAACCCGGATAATTTTCTTGGAGGCCGCAAGAAGCTATCGAGGAAATTGGCGGAAGATGCGATCCGTACCAAGATCGCGGAGCCCTTGGGCCTTACCGTGGAGGAAGGCGCCGCGGCCATATACACGATACAAAATGCCCAAACTGCTGATCTTGTGCGCAAGGTCGTCGTCAATAGCGGGCACGATCCCCGCGACTTCGTCATTTATTCGTTTGGCGGGGCCGGCCCTGTGCATGCGGCAAGCTATTCGGCGGATATCGGCTCGCGCGAAGTCTTGATTCCCCTGGGAACAACCGCGGCCGTGTTTTCCGCATACGGCCTTGCATCGTCGGACATCGTGCTGACCGCCGAAGCTTCGGATCCGTCGAACTGGCCGGTCGAGCCTGCGACGATCAACGAGCGCTACGAGAAACTGGAGCAGGAACTTCGCAGCCGCATGCAAGAGCAAGGCCTGGACTTCCAGAAAGTCGACTATGTTCGCGAGGCCGAGATCCGCTACACGATGCAGATGGCGGAGGTGACCACTCCCGTTCCCTCCGGCGTACTGGATGCGAAGGCCATCGAGGGAGTCGGCCGAACCTTCGAGGCCTTGTACGAGCGGCTTTATGGCAAAGGCTCGGGGTTCGCCGATGCCGGGCTGCAGGTGATCACCTATCGGGTGCGCGCTGTGGGCGCGCTACCCATCCGTACAGCGCTTCCCGATTTCGAGAATGCCACGGGCGTTCCCCAAAGCAGCGGCACGCGCCGGGTCTTCCTGGATGTCAGGAAGGGCTGGCAGGAAACCAGGATCTATGACTATCGCGCCCTGAAGACGGGCGCCCAGGTCGACGGCCCAGCCGTTGTCGAGACGCCCACCACCACCATTGCCGTACCGGAAGGGAGCCGTGGCACGGTCGATCGACTGGGCAACTTGGTATTACGGCTTGCCGCCGCTTAATTCAATTATCAAGGAGACATCATGCCGTTAATCAATATAGCGGGGTCCGAGCGATTCGCCTACCAGCTGAAACCCTCCGCGCAAACCAGGGAATTGGCGCGTGGGCTCACGCTGCATTCAGTCAGCGACGACGATGTGGCGGGGGTAGATCCGCTGACGTACGAGGTGATTCGACACCGGCTGGCGTCCATCGCCGGGGAAATGGGCGATGCGCTCAAGCGCATGTCCGGCTCGGTCGTGGTCACGGATTGCAACGATTTTGGAGCCACTATTCTGGACGAATGCGGCGACTCGGTGATTGTTGGGCTTTACAACACCCAGCTGGCCGCATCGGTCGATATGGCGGTCAAGTGGACGCTGGAGAACCGGGGAGTGAATCCGGGCATCCGGCCCGGCGATATGTTTTTCTGCAACGATCCATGGATAGGCGGCGGCCTGCATCAGAACGACGCCACGATCATGGCGCCGCTTTTTCACGAAGGCGAGCTATTCGGCTGGACGGCGGCAGTTTGCCACCAAGTGGATCTGGGTGGCGTGTCTCCCGGGAGCTGGTCGGTCGAGGGCCGGGATGTATTTTGGGAATCGACGCCCGTTCCGCCCGTAAAGATCGTGGAAGAGGGGGAAATCCGTAGTGATATCGAAGATATGTATTTGCGGCGCTCGAGAGTGCCGCGCCTGATCGCGCTCGATCTGCGCGCGAAGATCGGCGCCAACAATATTGCGCAGGAACGCTTGACGCAGTTGATTGCCAAGTACAGCGCCAAGACCGTCAAAGCGGTGATGAAGCGCATGATGAACGATGCCGAGAGCCGTCTCAGGGCGAAGTTGCTGGAGCTTCCCGATGGCGAGTGGTCGGGCGTGGCGCATCAGGATTCGTTCCGCAGCGGAGACCGCAACGTATACAAGATCACCCTGAAGATGACGAAAAAGGGAGACCGCCTGACGTTCGACTTCACCGGCACCGACAAAGAGGTCGAGGGATTCGCCAATTGCACTCTCGCCGGGTTGAGGGGAGGGATCATGCCGATAGTGCTGACCATGCTTTGCGGCGACATTCCGTGGGCTCCGGGCGGGCTTTACCGGTGTTTCGACATCATCAGCGAGCCCGGCACCATCAATAATTGCAATTTTCCCGCGGGCATTGGCAAGGCTTCTGTAGCATCGGCCTGGGCCACGCAGAATGTCGTTTCCGAAACGGTCGGAACCATGCTGTCCATTCATCCCGAGCATCGCAAGTCGCTGATGTGCGTGTGCTGCGGAACCTGGGACTTGGCATTGCTGGCCGGCCTCGATCAAAGGGGCAACCCGTTCGTGACGATGATTTGCGACTCGATGGCGGGCGGCATGGGTGCGCGGGTGGATCAGGACGGCGTCGATACGGGCGGGCTCAATTGTATTCCGATGGGCCGGGTCGCCGACGTTGAAATCAACGAGTTCAGTTTCCCGATGCTTTATCTTTGGCGCAGGGAGGAAATGGACTCAGGCGGAGCGGGCCGGTTCAGGGGCGGCGCGGGTGGATCCAGTTGCTTCATTCCGTACGACTCTCCCATAGGCGGCGTGCATCTGGTCGTTTCGGCGACGGGCAAGGCCTTGCCGCAGGCAACCGGGCTGAGCGGGGGCTATCCCGCGGGCACGCAATACGATGTGCTGTTGCGAGACACGAATGCCAGGCAGATGCTGGCGGCTGGCCGGATCCCGGGCGCTCTGGACGATTTGCAGGGAACTGCCGAGGTGTTGCAGCAGCATCTGGAAACCCATCTGAACGATGGCGATGTGTACTTCACCCATTGGCAAGGCGGCGGTGGCTATGGCGATCCGCTATTGCGAAACCCGATTCTGGTTGCGCGCGACGTCGTTAGGCAGAAAGTGTCCAGGCGCGCCGCCATCGAAGTCTATGGCGTTGCCTTGGCTGAGAACGGAACCGTGGATGTTCCCGCAACGGAAGCGGCCAGGAAAGCATTGCGTGAAAAGCGCGCCGCTGAAGCGTTTCATTGACCAGGAGATAATCGTGAATTTCGACGACAACATCAAGCTGGCCGACGATGGTGTGTCCACCGTTTGCAGCCATTGTTCGGAAACGCTTGGCGATGCGCATGGCGACCCATTGGCGCATGCGCTCAGGCTGGAGCGGAAATCCTCTGAACTAGGGCCCGGGATCCGGGCCGACCCTGGCTTGTTCACCGATAGGGAAATCGTTCTCAGGCAGCGATTCTGCCCAAAGTGCCTGGCGGTGCTTGCCACCGAAGTGGTTCCCCAGGACGAGGGCAAGTTGCGCAGCTGGAAGGTCTTTGGCTGAAGGGCGCTGGCTAGGGATTATGCAACCGCCGCTCCAGCAGCGCCAGGTCTTCGCGCAGCTGGCGCAGGGATTCGTCCACGCTGTTCTCGCGCGAGCGGCGTTCTTCGCCGCGTACCACCGATTGCAGGGCGAAAGTGGCGAGCATTTGCGCCACGTCTTCCAGCGGCACCTTGCCGCTGGCGCTGAACCACCACGCCGACCAGTTGCACATGCCCAGAATGGCGAAGGCCGCGATTTTCGGGTCGACGATGCGGAACTGTCCGGCCTGCATGCCGGCTTCGATTACCGCCTGGAAGCGGCTTAGCACCAGCCGGCGCGATGCCTCGGCCTCTTTGCGCAGGGCGGGAGAGAGGTTTTCTTCGTTGCGCTCGACGACCCGGAACTGCAGCGGATGCCCCAGTATGAGCCGGGCATGCTTCAGCACCAGCTGGCGCAGTGCCTCCATGGGGTCTGAATTGCTGTCGTCGACCTGGGCCGCCTGCTTGCCGGCCATGCCGGTTATTTCCGTCGTCAGCTCGCGCAGTATGGCTTCTTTATTGCGGAAGTAATAGTAGATGGCGGTGCGCGTAACGCCCATGGCCTCGGCGATATCGCCCATGCTGGTGCCCTGGAATCCGCGCTGTATGAACAAGGTGGAGGCGGCTTCCAGTATGGACTCCTGCAGCAGCTCGCGGCGCGAGGACTTGGGGGCGGGTGCGGATTTCTTGGGCGAAGTCTTGGGCACGATTGTTGTTCAGCTTTCTTGTCGGTTGCGAAGGGGAGCGGTGCGTGGGGGCTGCGCGGCAACCGCGGTTTTCCGGCCAATGATAAGGCAAGCCGGCGGTGGGCGCAGGCCCGACTGCACTATGCGCCATTTTTGACATGAGCGTCAAATCCCCGCGTCTCGGTGTAAACACCTAGTTGTCTTTATCGACAATAATTTCACACTTGTGTCAAAAATGTCTTAGAATATAAAAAAGGAGGCAGAAATCATGAGTGAATCGCCGACCAGCAAAGACGCCGCCACCGGTGCGGCAAAGCCGCAGGAAGCCACGGCCGGGTTCCTGAACACCGACTGGAATCCGCGCGGGCTGCCGGAAGGCGCCGCCACCAGCAATGTGGTGCTGCGCACGCAAGACGGTGCGGCCACGGGTGGTGCGCTGTACCGTCCGGCCACCGCCACCGATACGGTGGTGTGCATCATGCATCCCCGGGAATTCATGGCGTGCCATTACCTGGTGCCGGACATCGTGGAAGCGGGCTATGCGGCCTGGTCGCAGTGGCCGCGCTCGGTCGGCAACGACCTTCGCCTGGAACACGAGTTCGCGCTTTACGACGTGGCGGCCGGCATGGAGTTCCTGCGCAAGGCCGGCTTCAAGCGCATTGTCCTGCTGGGAAATTCGGGGGGCAGCGGGCTGTACAGCCTGTATGCGCAGCAGGCCTCGCTGGCGCCCGCCGACCGCATCAAGAAGACTCCGGGCGGGCGGGCCACCAAGCTGGACCAACTGGCCATGGTTGAGCCCGACGGCATGGTTTTCCTGGCGCCGCATCCCGGCCAGGGCGCGCTGCTTATGCAATGCATCGATCCTTCGGTCATCGACGAGTCTGACCCGCTTTCCGTGGATGCCTCGCTGGACCCCTTCGACGAGGCCAATGGCTTTGGCGACGCCAAAACCGGGGCGCGCTACGGCGCCGAGTTTGTGCGGCGCTATCGCCAGGGGCAGCACGAGCGCGTGCAGCGCCTGGACGCCATGGCGCATGCCCTGATCGAACGGCGCATGCAGGCGCGCGGCCGCGCCAAAGAGGGCGGATCGGCCGCCGACCGCCGGCTTGGCGCCCATACCCCCATCATGCAGGTATGGCGCACCAACGCCGATCTGCGCTGCTACGACCTGTCGCTGGACCCTTCGGACCGCAAGTACGGCACCTTGTGGGGCGGCGACCCGTTCGCTTCCAACTACGGTTCGGTGGGTTTTGCCCGGCTGTGCTCGCCGGAAAGCTGGCTATCGACCTGGTCGGGAATCTCTTCCAACGCCTTGCTGGCCAAGTCGGCGCCAGCCATCCGCCAGCCTACGCTGCTGGTGGAATACACCGGCGACCAGGCCTGCTTCCCGTCCATCATTCGCGACATATTCTCGGCCATCGGTGCTTCCGAAAAGCGGCACGAACGCGTAAGGGGCGATCACCACGGCCGCGCCCTGGCCGCGGGCGAAGAGCCGGGGCGCTACGTGGCGGGCCGTATCGTGCAGGAATGGCTGCGGCAGCATTTTCCCGGGTAGCCGATCCGGGCGCCCGGCGTGCCCGGGCTTTCCATTTCCATGTTTTCAAGGAACGAATCATGTCATCTGCTTCGACGAGCAGCCTGGTGTTGAAAGGGGTGGACCACACGGCCCGCCCCACCTGGAGGCTGCGCGAAACCATTACGTTTTATCGCGACGTGCTTGGCCTGCCGCTGATCCACACGATTTCCGCGCGAGGCTGGGGGCCGGCCACGCACCCAGACTTTTTGCATTTCTTTTTCGACAGCGGCAAGGGCAGCACCATTGCGTTTTTCTACTACCTGGGCTCGTCGGAACCCGCAGGCTTGGGCCGCGAGAAGCACGCCAAGCCCTGGCCGGAGGATCATGTCTTCGACGCCACCCATACCGCCTGGCAGGTGGATACCGAAGAAGAGCTCAAGGCCTGGAAGACGCGCCTGGAGGAAAAGGGGTTGGAGGTTTCCGTCGAAACCCGCCACGAAATCATCGAATCCATTTATTTTCGCGATCCCAACGGCTATTTCGTGGAGATCACGCGCAAGCTGCGTCCGCTGCAGGAGCGCGATTCGACCGACGCGGAGCTGACGCTGCAGGCGGCCATGGAGCTGGAGGACGAGGCCGCCCGCGGGGTGCAGGACATTGGCGCCATCGACGACGTCTGGAACCGCAAGTCCAGGCTGCTTTTGTCCGACGCAAGCCCGGGTGCCGCGCGGGTGCTGGTTTTGAAAGTGCCCGAGTTCGCCGCGTTGATCGAGGCGGCCCGGCGGTCGCCGCAATGCAAGGTGGACGACAGCCTGGAGGACTATGCGGTGATCGAGTCGCAGTCGCCCATGGAATTCAGCCGCAAAGAGCTGGGCGTGAAGCCCGCCGTCTGGTATGGGCTGTTCACGGGCGGCCTGCAGGGACGCATCACGGTGTTCGACCGCGACCGCGTTCGCATAGAGCCTTAGGCGAGACGACGCGGCGGCGTAAAGGAGAGACAAGTGAAAGACATACTGAACCCCCTGGAAGGGGTTGTGTACCAGACCGAGGAAAAGGCGCGGGCCTATCTGGGCAGCGGAGCCTGGGTCGACGACACGGTGGGTGGGGCCTTGCGCAAGAGCGCCACGCGCCACCCGGACCGGCCGGCCTACATTACCGACGAGGGCACGCTTACCTATCGGCAATTGAACGAACAAAGCGATTGCCTGGCGGCGGCGCTGCTGGACCTTGGTTTGAAGCCGGGCGACCGTGCCATCTTCCAGATGGGCAGCACGCTGCAAACCGCCTTGGCCGTGCTGGCCTGCTACAAGGCGGGCGTGGTGCCGGTGTGCGCGGTGCCGCAGTACCGCGAAATGGAAATCGGCAAGCTCATGCAGATGTCGCAGGCCACGGCGTATTTCGTGCAGGCCGACTTCAGCAGCTTCGACCTGGTGGAGTTTGCGCAGAAGATGATGGACAAGAACGAGCATGTTCGTCACCTGGTGGTGGCGCGCGGCACGCCGTCGATGCCGGGCCATGGCTTGCAGGCCCTGATTGCACGGCATACGCCGGAAAGCGGGCGGGAGCGGCTGAAAGACGTGCCCGTTGGACCGCGCGACGTGCTGGCCTTCCAGCTTTCGGGCGGCTCCACCGGCCTGCCGAAAATCATCCCGCGTTTCCATGGCGAATACCTGGGCCATAGCGCCGGCTGGTCCAGGCGGTATGCCATCGATGAATCGTCCCGCGTCATCTGGTCGCTGCCGTTGATGCACAATGCCGGGCAGATCTACGCCATGATGCCCATGGTGCTGCTGGGCGTTACCACGGTGCTGATGCCCAAGGTGGATATCCAGCGCATGCTGGAGCTGATTCAAGAGCATCGCGTTACGCACGGCCTGTCGATAGGCCCCATAGCCCCGCAGCTGATTGCGTTCCAAGGCATCCGCAAGTATGACCTGTCGTCGCTGAAGCTGTTCGCCACCATGAGCCGGTCCGACACCCTGGAGGAGCATCTGGGCGTGCCCTGCTCCAATCTGTACGGCATTACGGAAGGCCTGTTGCTGGGCTCGCAGGCCGGCGAGCCGGCGTTCGTGCGGCACCATACCCAGGGAACCAGCGGCTGCCCGGACGACGAGATCACCATACGCGAGCCGGGCACGGACCGCATTCTTCCTGCCGGTTCGACGGGCGAGATGTGCTTCCGGGGGCCTTCCAGTCTGCTGGGCTATTACGGCGACCCCGCGGCCACGCGCGAGGCGCTGACCGACGACGGCTTCGTGCGCAGTGGCGACCTGGTCACCGAGCACTGCCTGGAAGGCCGTTCCTGGTACGCCTTCGAGGGCCGGTTGCGCGACAACATCAATCGCGGCGGAGAAAAAATCGGCTGCGAGGAAGTGGAGGGCTGCATCAGCCATCACCCCGCCATCGCCGACACCAAGCTGGTGGCCATGCCCGACCCTGTGTATGGCGAGCGCGCATGCGCCTACATCATCGTGCGGCCGGGGCATACGGCGCCCACCATTCCCGAGATGATCGCCTTCCTGACGGAAATGGGCCTGGCCAAGTTCAAGTGCCCCGAGCGCATCGAGGTGGTGGATGAGTTTCCCACGACCCGGGTGGGCAAGGTGGACAAGGTGGCCCTGCGCAAGATGGTGGCCGAGCGGCTGGCCGAAGAAGGCGAGCAGGCCGGGCAAGGGGTCAAGCGATGATGGTCAGCACGGAGCATGTAATCGGCACGCAGCCCTTCACCATACGCCGGACCGTCAAGTGGGGCGATTGCGACCCCGCTGGCGTGGTCTACACCGTGGTGTTCGGCGAGTACGTGATCTCGGCGGCCGAGCTGTTCTATCGGCATCTGTTCGGCGAAGGGCCGCAGCATGCCAAGGACAGGCACGGCTTTGGAACGCCGACGCGGGGCCTGACCTTCGACTTCCAGCGTTCGCTGCGCCCGGACGAGCAGTTCGACGTAGAGGTCACGGTGGGCGAGATCCGCTCGCGCACCTACACCCTGGTCATGCATGGGCGCACTTTGGCCGGCGAAACGGTATTCGTCGCGCGGCTTACACCAATTTGCGTGGCGCGCGGAGAGCGCCGCGCCATTGATATGCCGCTCGTCCTGCGCGAGGCGCTGCAGGCATACCAGGCCGGTCAGGCGCTGGACCAAGAGCATCACACGAAGCAAAGCTAGAAAGCATCATCCATAAACATTATCAAAAAGCATTACTCAAAAAACAGGAGACTAATCATGTCGATGAAATTGAAAATCGCATTGGGGCTGGCGTCCTTGCTGTGCGCCGCCCAGGCCGGCGCGGTGCAACCCGTCAAGCTGGGGTTCATTGCCGCGCAAAGCGGTCCGCTGGGCGTACTGGGGGCCGAGCAGAAGCGCGGCCTGGATCTGGCGCTGGAAGCGTTGGGCGGCAAGCTGGGCGGCCACCCTGTGGAATTGTTCAGCGCCGATTCGCGCGGGGTGCCCGGCACGGCCGTGCAGGAGGCGTCCAAGCTGATAGAGAAGGATGAGGTGGACGTCATTACCGGCGCTACGGCGTCGAACGAGATCCTGGCCATGGTCAAGCCCATTTCCAGGGCCGGACTGACCCTGGTGGGGTCGAACGGCGGGCCGTCGCCGCTGGCCGGCAAAGAATGCAATCCGGGCTATTACAGCGTGGCTTTCCAGAACGACCAATGGAGCGAGGGCATGGGCACCTATATGTCGGCCCACGGCGTCAAGCGCGCCTACTTCATCGGCATGGACTACCAGGCGGGCTGGGACCACGTGGGCGGCGCGCAGCGCAGCTTCAAGGGTGAAACCGTTGCCAAGGTCTTCACGCCTCAGGCGCAGCTGGACTTCTCGGCCGAACTGGCGCAAATACGGGCCGCGAAGCCGGACGGCGTGTTCGCGTTCTACCCGGGCGGCGCGGCCATTGCGTTCGTGAAGCAGTACGCCCAGGCCGGGCTTTCCAAGACGATTCCGCTTTACTCGAATGCCGGCCTAGTCGATACGCTGTTCCTTCCCTCTTTCGGCGACAACGCAGTGGGCGTGGTGATCTCCAGCCACTACAGCGCCGACCTGGACAATGCGGCGAACAAGAAGTTCGTGGCCGCCTTCCGGGCTAAATACAAGCGCGATCCCTCCAGCTATGCCGCCTCGCAATACGATGCCGTAATGCTTATCGACCATGCTTTGCGCGACATCGGCGGCGACAAGATCGACAAGGCCAAGCTGCGCGCAGCCCTCGAGACCACGAAATTCGACAGCGTGCGCGGGGCGTTCAAGTTCAACGTGAACCACATGCCCATCCAGAACATCTATGTGCAGCGCGTCGAGCGCGACAAGAACGGTGAGCTGGCCCTGCGCCTGCTGGGCGTGGCTCAGGAAAACGCCGCCGACCGCTATGCGCAGGACTGCGCCATGAAGAAGTAGCAGCAGGTTCAAGCTCATGACACTGTCGAACTTATTCGAGCAGGTCTTCAACGGCCTGCAATACGGGATGCTGCTTTTCCTGATGGCCATGGGCGTGACCCTGATCTTCGGGGTCATGCGGCTGGTCAACCTTGCCCATGGTTCCATGTTCATGGTGGGCGGCTACCTGGCCAGCTCGGGACTGCAGGCTTCGGGATCCGTGTGGGTGGCCATAGCGTGCGCGCTGGTGGGTTCGGCGGTGCTGGGCGCCGTGCTTGAAATCCTGGTGATACGGCCGCTGTACCAGCGCGGCCACCTGGATCAACTGCTGGCCACGTTCGGCGTCACGCTTACGCTCAACGAACTGGTGGTGGTCATATGGGGGCGCGAACCTGTATTCATGCCGGTTCCCGCCTTGCTGACCGGCCAGGTATCGCTGCTGGGCGTGCCTTATCCGGTTTATCGGCTGGTCATTACCGGGGTGGCCGTGCTTACGGGGCTGATCCTGATGTGGCTGGTTTCGCGCACGCGCTTCGGCATGCTGGTGCGGGCCGGCGCCGACAACCGCACGATGGTTGCCGGGCTGGGGGTGAACGTGGTGCTGCTGTATACGCTGGTGTTCAGCCTGGCCGCGGTGCTGGCGGGTCTGGCGGGAATGATGTCGGGGCCGCTTATTTCCATGCAGCCGGCCGTCGGCGATCCCATTCTCATTCTCACCTTGTCGGTGGTCTGCATTGGCGGCTTCGGTTCGGTGCGCGGCGCGCTGGTGGCCTCGCTGCTGATCGGCCTGCTCGACACCTTCGGGCGGATATTCGCGCCGCAATGGTTCGGCGCAATGGGCAATACCCTGGCCAATATGCTGGTGTACATCATCATGGCGCTGGTGCTGTTCTTCAAGCCCGCCGGCCTGTTCACGCTGACGGGGAAAAAAGCATGAATCCAAACACAAACCCCGCTTTTGCATTCCGGCGCGCCTGGATTCTTTGGGCCTTGCTGGCGCTGCTGCTGGTGCTGCCTTTGCTGGGCGAACCCTATTATGTGAAGCTGGCGACGCGCATGGTCATTTTCGGGCTGGCGGCGCTTAGCCTGGATCTACTGGTGGGCTATGCCGGGCTGATCAGCTTCGGGCATGCGGCCTTCATGGGCGTGGGTGCCTATACCGTGGGAATACTGGCCAGCCATGGCCTGGCCAGCGCCTGGGTTGTCTGGCCGCTGGCCATGCTGGCCGGGGCCGTGCTGGCCTTGTGCATCGGCGCGGTCTCGTTGCGATGCAATGGGCTGTACTTCATTTTCATTACGCTGGCGTTTTCGCAGATGGTGTATTACGGGGCGCAAAGCCTGCGGCAGTATGGCGGGGACGACGGCTTTTCGCTGGATGCTTCCAGCACAATCCTGCCCGGCGTGGATGCTTCGGACCATACGGTGCTGTTCTATGCGTCGGTGGTATTGCTGTTGGTCGTTTTGTATGCTTGCCGGCGGCTGGTCATGTCGCCGTTCGGGCGGGTGGCCGTGGCGGTGCGCGACAATGAATTGCGCCTGCAGGCCGTGGGGGTAAGGCCGTATCCGTACAAGCTGGCGATGTTCGTGGTTTCGGGCGCCATCGGGGCCTTGGCGGGCGCGCTCATGGCCAATCTTACGGGCTTCATTTCGCCGGGCTATGTGTCGTGGCTGGTATCGGGCGAGCTGCTGGTCATGGTCATCCTGGGCTCGGTCGGCACGCTGGTGGGGCCGATACTGGGCGCCGCGCTGTTCGTCGCTTTCGAATATGTTCTGTCGGACTGGACCGAGCACTGGATGCTGGTGTTCGGCCCCTTGCTGGTGTTGCGGGTGCTGTTGCTCAAGGACGGCATATACGGTTTGCTTTTGCGCCGCCCGGCGGTTTCCGCGCCGGCAAGCGGCAGCGGGCGCGCCGAGCCTGCCGGGACGGGAGGGCAGGCATGAATACGCCCTTGCTTGAAATTCGCGGCCTCAAGAAGAAATACGGCTCGTTGACCGTTACCGACAACGTGTCGCTTACCGTGAACGCCAACGAGCTGCATGCGCTTATCGGCCCCAACGGGGCGGGAAAGACCACCTTGGTCAGCCAGATATCGGGTCAGCTGATGCCCGATTCCGGTTCCATCCTGCTGGAAAGCGAAGACATTGCCAGGCTGCCCACACCGCAGCGAACGCGGCGTGGCGTGGGCCGCTCGTTCCAGATAACCAGTATTTTTTCCAGCCTGACGGCCCAGGAAAATGTGGCGCTGGCGGTGCGGGCCAGCCTGGGGCAGAGCCGGGGTTTCTGGAAGCCGGCTTCGGCCTACGGCCAGGCGCGTCAACAGGCGCTGGACTTGCTGGAACAGGTGGGGCTGGGCGACTGCGGCGATGCGCCGTGCAATGAACTGGCCCACGGGCAGCTGCGCCAGCTGGAACTGGCGCTGGCCTTGGCCGCCAGGCCAAGAATACTCGTCCTGGACGAGCCCATGGCGGGCCTGGGGCCGGTGGAAGCCCGCCATATGGTAGAGCTGCTTGCCTCGCTGAAGAATGAATGCGCCATTTTGCTGATCGAGCACGATATGGACGCCGTGTTCGCCCTGGCCGACCGGATTTCCGTTCTGGTGGCCGGCCGCGTGGTGCTTAGCGGTTCGGCGGACGACGTGCGCAACAGCGACGAAGTGCGCCAAGCGTATCTGGGAGACGACGATGAAGCATGACGGAGTATTGCCTGCCCAGGAAGGTTCCGGGGTGCTGCTGGCGCTGGACGGCGTATGCAGCGGCTATGGCCTGGGCCAGGTGCTGTTCGAGGTTTCCATGACGATCCGCAAGGGCGAAGTCGTTTCCCTGATGGGGCGCAACGGCATGGGCAAGACCACGCTCATCCGCACGGTCATGGGCATGCTGGCGCCTCGCGCCGGGAACATTCAATTTGGCGAGCGGCGGCTCAACGGCCTGGCCATGCATCGCGTCGCCGCGCTTGGGCTGGGCTGGGTGCCCGAGGGGCGGTTCATTTTCCCCAGCCTTTCTGTGGAAGAGAACCTGGTCGCCACGGCATCGCGCCGGGCCGTATCGGGGCAGCCATGGACGCTGGAGCGCATCTACGAGCTATTTCCGCGGTTGTACGAGCGGCGCAGGAACGGCGGCGCCCAGCTTTCGGGCGGCGAGCAGCAAATGCTGACCATAGGCAGGGCGCTGATGACGAATCCCAGCCTGCTGATCCTGGACGAGGCGACGGAAGGCTTGTCGCCCAAGATACGCCAGGAAATCTGGCGGACACTGGGCGTCGTCAAAAGCACCGGCCAGTCGATACTGGTGGTCGACAAGGACGTTCGCGCCCTGGCGAAGCTGGCCGACCGCCATTACATGATTGAAAAAGGGCGCATTGCGTGGGAAGGCGATTCGGCGGCGTTGTTCGCCGACGCCGGCCTGGCGCAGCGCTATGTGGGTTTATGAATTTATTGGAAAAGGTGTGCTCATGAAGATCGATGTCGTTGGCGGCGGTCCGGCCGGAATGTATTTTTCAATGCTGATGAAAAAGCACGATCCTGGTCATCGCATCCGCATATTCGAACAGAACCCCATGGACGCGACATACGGATGGGGCGTGGTTTTCTCGGACGTGGCGTTGAGCTTCCTGGAAAAGGCGGATCCCGTCTTCTACAAGAAGTTCATTGCGGGGCACGAGCGCTGCGACTATATGGAAATCGTGCACAAGGGCGTGCATGTCCAGTTGAAGAACAATCATTTTTCACGCGCTTCCCGCATCAATCTGCTGAAGACACTGCGTGAGGAATGCCTGGCGCAGGGTGTGGAGTTCGAATTCGGAACCCGCATCGACAATGCCGGCAAGCTGGACGGCGCGGACGTCATTGTGGCGGCGGACGGCGGCAACAGCGCCATTCGCACCCAGTTCGCCCAGCACTTCCAGCCCACCATCGAGACGCGGCGCAACAAGTTCGCCTGGTATGGCACGCGCCAGCTCTTTCATCCCGTGTCGCTTATTTTCCGGGAAACCGAGCATGGCGTGTTCATGGCCCACTCCTACCAGTACAGCAAGGAGCTAAGCACCTTCCTGGTCGAGGTGGACCCCGAAACATGGCGCCGCGCCGGCCTGGACACCATGACGGACGAGGAAAGCCGCCGCTATTGCGAAAGCGTGTTTGCGCCCGAGCTGGGCAGCAATGGCCTGTTGTCGAACCGTTCCATCTGGTTCAACGCGAACGTGGTCAGCAATGCCAAATGGAGTCACGGCAACATCGTGCTGCTGGGCGACGCCCTGCGCAGCGTGCATTTCTCGCTGGGCTCGGGCACACGCATGGCCATGCAGGATGCGATTGCGTTGCAGGAAGCCTTTACCCGCAACGGCAGCAACGTGCAGGCGGCTTTCGCCGATTTCGAAGGCCAGCGCCGCGACTCCTCGTCCAATTTCCAGGAGGCCGCCGCCAAGAGCCTGGACTGGTACGAGAACATCGGCGAGAAGATGGGGCTGGACCCCGTTTCGTTCGCCTACGACTACATGCGCCGCACCGGCCGCGTCAGCCACGACGACCTGCGCGAACGCGACCCCGATTTCGTGGCCAGCTACGAGGCGATTGCGGCGGCGTAGCTGGGTCTTGGCATGGCCGGGTCCTAGTTCTTGGGGTTTTCCCACAGCACGTCGGATCCGCCCGCGTTTTTGTTTAGTACGCGGGCCAGCACGAAGCATAGGTCCGAGAGGCGGTTCAGGTATTGGCGGGGCGGTTCGTTGACCGGTTCGCTGCGATGCAGCGTGATGACCGATCTTTCCGCGCGGCGGCAGACGGTGCGGGCCAGGTGGGCCAGCGATGCCGCCTGCGTGCCGCCGGGCAGTATGAATTCCTTGAGCGGGGTCAGCGTGGCGTTGTGTTCGGCCAGGGCGGTATCCAGAAAGGCCACGTGTTCGGCTGTCAAAGCCGTGTGATCCGGAATGCACAGCTCCGCGCCGAGGTCGAACAGGTGATGCTGGATGCGGGACAGGAGAGCATCGACCTGGCTTCGAGCATGAATTCGATTTTCACCCGTGATATGGCCAAGGCCGGGACGCGGGCGTGCATCCTGCGTTGGCTCGTCGGCGCCGTCGTGTTGTATTTGCGCGCGCAGCATGCCTATGACGGTGTTCAGTTCGTCCACGTCGCCCATGGCGGCGATGCGCGGCGCGTCCTTGTCGACGCGGCTGCCGTCGCCAAGGCCGGTGGTGCCCTGGTCGCCGGTGCGGGTTGCAATGACTGACAAGCGTGTGGCCATGGTGATTTCCTTGGATGCCGCTGGGGCTTACAATTGAGTGTCCGGTCGCGGTGCCCGCATGCTGGTTGCGGAACACGGACGCCGATCAAGGAGTGTAGCGTATGTCTTTTTCCCATCGTCATTTGCAGCAGGCCTTGGCGGCGGCGCTGGCCGTGGCTTCGGTGTATTCGGCCGCGGCCGTTGCGCAGGAAGCCTCGGGCTCGGGCGAAGTGCGCCGGGTGGACCCTGCCGCCGGAAAAATCACCATCAAACAGGGCGCCATCGCCGACTTGCAATTGCCGGCCATGACGCTGGTCTATCGTGCCGACCCGGCCCTGCTGAAAGACATCAAGCCCGGCGACAAGATCAGCTTCAGCGCAAAGCGCGAGGGCGATAAATACGTGGTCACCAAAATCAGCAAATAAGCGTGAATGGACGGGCGCAGGGGTGGAGCCGTAACCGCCCTCACGCTGCGCCCGCATTGCGGCGAGCGGCTTACACGCCTCAACGGGATCCCCCTCGATAAACGTTAACAGGCCCTAAAGGCCGTTCCGGCCTGGCGTTGCGCGTTCGGCCAACTCCTGTGCGCAGTTCCCCTGGATGAGCAGGATGGTCTTCGTGACAATGGGTCCATGGTGAAGAGCTCCGGCCCAAGGGCCGGAGCTTCTCCGCCACGATACGGGGGCGCCTTGGGCGCCGTATCGACGTTGCCTAGCTTGACTTCGGCCTGAAGGCCGAGGCTTGCGCTTTGGCGTGTGGTCAATGGCCGGACACCCTATTCATGAAAACCAATTTCTCGGCGGCCCAGCTCGGGCAGCCGCATATCGCCGAAGCGGACAAAATACTTAAAACCTGCCAGCACTTCGGCTTTTGCACCTCTGGCTGTCCCACCTACGTGATCCTGCATGATGAGAACGACGGCCCGCGCGGGCGCATCGACCTCATCAAGGAAATGCTGGAAAGCGGCCAGCCACCTTCGGCCAAGACTGTCGAACACATCGACCGCTGCCTTTCGTGCATGTCGTGCATGACGACCTGCGCCGTCAATGTGGACTATATGCATCTGGTCGATACCGGCCGGGCGCATATCGAAGCGCATTACCGGCGGCCGTTCCGCGAGAGGCTGGCTCGAAACGCATTAGCCTATGTGCTGCCGCGCCCCGCGCTGTTCCGGCCGGCTCTGGCCCTGGGACGCCTGGCCGCAAGAGTCGAATACCTGGTGCCGCGTTCGATGCGGCACGCCCTGAAGCTTTTGCCCAAGAACCCGCCGGCCGATACCGTTGTGGCCGTTGATGCCAGCACCGGCGGTAGCGGCAACATCGACGTTGGCGGCACGACGCCCGCTTACCTATACCCCGCCTGGGGCGTCAGGCGATGGCGGGTTGCCATGCTGCCGGGTTGCGTGCAGCCGGTGCTGTCGCCGCACATCAACGCCGCCACCATACGCCTGCTCAACCGCTTTGGCTGCGACGTCGTCATCCCCGCGGCAAGCGCCTGTTGCGGCTCGCTGACCTTGCATATGGGCAAGCAGGCCGCCGCAAAGGGATTTGCGGCCCGGAATGTGCGGGCCTGGCAAGAGGAGCTGGACGGCGAAGGCCTGGACGCCATTCTGGTCAATGCCTCGGGCTGCGGCACCACGGTCAAGGACTACGGCCATTTGCTGGGCGACGACGTGGACCTGGCTCCAGCCGCCGCGCGGGTGGCGGCGCTTGCCATGGATATCTGCGAATGGCTTGCCCGCATGGATATCCCCGAACCGGCAGCGCCCCGGCGCCATCGCGTGGCGTATCACGATGCCTGTTCGCTGCGCAACGCGCAGAAGGTGACCACCCAGCCGCGAGCCTTGCTACGCAAGGCGGGCTTCCAGGTGGCGGATATTCCCGAAGCCCACTTCTGTTGTGGCTCGGCCGGCACCTACAACCTGCTGCAGCCGGCCATGGCCGCGCAGCTTGGCGAGCGCAAGGCCGCGAACATTGCCCGCACCGAACCGCAGATCGTGGCGGCGGGCAATATTGGCTGCATTACCCAAATCGGCCTCTACAGCGGCGTTCCCATCGTGCATACGGTGGAGTTGCTGGACTGGGCCCATGGCGGCCCGCTGCCCGCGGCGTTGCGGGGGGTGGTGCTGCCGCCGCTGGAGCCTGAAGCCGCGCCCGAAGCGTTGGGAGCAAGGGAGGCCGGCTTTGCGAACGGCAAGCCAGGCGGCGAAGCGAGTGGTGGATTGAGCGGTAGCTTGAATGGCAAGGACGCCGGCGATGGCAGCGTCGGCATTTGGTAATCAATGTATGCATCAATGAAAAACGAGGAAGAGACATGAACGAAAATCTGCAAGCCTTCTTGAAGGCCGTGTCGGACGATATGGGTGCGCAATGGGTCGATACGCGCCCCGAAACCCTGAGCCGCTATGGGGAACATACCTTGCCGGACAAGCCGCGTCCGCCTGCGGCGGTGCTGTTTCCCGATTCGACGGCGCAGGTGCAGGGCATCGTCAAGGCCGCCAATCGGTACGGCGTCGAGCTTTACCCGATCAGCACGGGCAACAATATCGGCCTGGGTTCGCGCGCCCCGGCCGGCGCGGGCCAGGTGGTGGTGGACCTGGGCTACCGGATGAACCGCATCCTGGACATCAACGAAGAAACCTGCCTGGCCGAGCTCGAGCCAGGCGTGAGCTTTCAGATGCTGCACGACGAATTGGCCCGGCGCGGCGACAAGCTGATGCTGTCCGCCACCTCGGGGCCGCCCCACGGCGGCGTCATCGGCAACGCCATGGATCGCGGCGCCGGCTACGGTCCGTACTTCGACCACTTCGGCATGCTTTGCGGCATGGAGGTCGTGCTGGGCAACGGCGACATCATCCGCACCGGCGACGGCAGCCTGGACACCGACCAGCTCACCAACTGGCATGTTTCCAAGTATTCGTTCGGCCCCGCGCTGGACGGCCTGTTCTGCCAGTCCAACTACGGCATCGTGACGCGGGTGGGCATTTGGCTGATGCCGCGCCCGCCCGCGGCGCGCTCCTTCCATTTCGTGTTTCCCGACGACGAGGACATCGAGCAGATCATCGATTTGTGCCGTCCCATGAAGCTCTCGAATTTCGTGCCGTCGCTGTTCCGCATCAGCAACGATTTATACGCCATGGCGCCCGACGAGCAGAACCCCGAGTACCGGGCGGGCAGCAAGGCGGGTTTCTCGGACGAGGGGCGCAAGGCGTTGCAGGCCAGGCACGGCCTGGGGGCCTGGCAGGTGTCGGGCATGTTCTATGGCGCTTCGGACGCGGCGATCGAACCGCTGATCCAGCGGGTAAGGGCTCATTTCGAGCGCGGCGGAAAGGCGAAATACATCGGCCACGACGAGGCGCTGAATATTCCCGCCCTGCATATCGCCATCGATGCCATGAGCGGCAGGCCCAGCCCAAGCGAATTGGGCATGCTGCAATGGCGGCCGGGCAGCGGCAATTCGTGGTTCCTGCCGGGAACGCCCATGGTCGGCAAGCAGGCGCTGGAACTGGACAGGCTGGGACGCGGCATTTATGCCAAGCACGGCATGGACTACATCATCATGCACGTGGCTTCGGCCAGGTTTGCCCGGGGGCTGCATGTCCTGGTCTGGAACAAGGACGACGAGGACGAGAACGCGCGGGCCGACGCCTGCTATCGCGAGCTGTCGGCGGAGTTTGCCAAGCGTGGCGTGGGCGTGGGCCGCGCGCCCGCCGACTACTACGACCTGCATATGGAAATGACCATGCCCGCCTTGCAGAAGGCCTGCAGCGAAATCAAGAAGGCGCTGGATCCGAACGGGGTGATCAGCCCGGGCAAATACGGGATACGCGGTTAACAGGCTCTAGTGCTTGTTGACGGACTCCGGCTGGCGGCTGCGATAGGCGGAAGGGGTCACGCCGAAGCGGCGCTTGAAAAGATGGTTGAAGTGCGAGATGTCGTTGAACCCGCAGCTGTAGGCGATATTCGCAATGGGAAGCCGCGCGGATGAATCCAGTTTCTTGCTTGCCGAAGCCAGTCGTTCTTCGGTGATGAAGTCCGTAAAGCTGCTGTCCATCTGCTGCATGATTTTCTGCACCAGGCGGCGCGACATGCTCAAGGCAAGGGCTACCGAATCCAGTGTCAGATCGGGGTCGCAGAGCTTCTTGCGGATGTATCGCACGACCGTCTGGCGGCGCAGGTCTTGCGAGTCGATGCGATCCGCGCCCGCGTGTCCCGCCGTGATCTGGAGCAGGTTGCAGATGTTTTCGGTAAGCAGTTCCATATCGGACGAAACCAGCGTGGAGTTTTCGCTGGAAAGTTCGGTCAGGTACGAGAACAGCACCTCGGCAAGGGGGCCAGCCGGTGTGAAAGCCAGAGCGGAAGAGCGCATCAGGCCGGGCAGGCGTTCTTCGACCGAGCGTGCGGGCAGCTTGGCGACGACCCGCCGCACTTCGGAAGGGAAGGCCACGTGCATGGGCCTTCGCCCATCGACGATCGCGATGCTGCCCGGCAGCAGCCGCATCTGGGCATTGCCTTGTTCGATATGGGCGGCGCCGCCTATTTGCCAGCTAAGCAGGTATCCCGCGCCGCCCGCATTGCTTAACTGTTCGCGGCCGCAGTAAACGTCGTGAGGCTTGCTCCAGAACGAGGCGCAGCTCAGGTCGCCATAGCGCCGCCCGGAGATCTTCGCGGCGAAATCGCGGGACGAAAGATTGTCGACCCGCACGTTGTGGATCATTTTGCAGATTGCATCCAGCCAGGAGCTTCTGGAGTCCGGTTCTGGACGGATGTCGGTGGACATTACGATCATTTGCATTGCAGGCTCCGGACGCCCTGCTGCGGGCAGTATGCTGTTTGGCTGGTTTGCGTGTTCAGGCAGGCCAACAGGGCACGAGTATTCTTCAACGATCCAATGACGTTCCAATTGCTTCGGCGCCATACCACGTGCCCGGCTCCAGGCTGGCCGCCAGGGTGGAAAGCAGAAGCCTGCGCCCCTCGAGCGCGGCCTGGGAGTGCGAACGGGCTTCGTTTTCGTACAGGGCCCAGGTAAGGTACATGCCCTTGATGGGCGCCCATTGGATTGCCTTGCCCAGGCCATGGCCGTGCAGCGCGCAGGCCGGCACGACAGTATGGCCGAAGCGGCGGCTGGCCAGTTCCAGGCACAGTCTCAGTGTATCGGTTTCGACTATGGTGCGAAAGGTCATGGACTTGCGGTTGAGCGCGTTTTCGATTTGCGTGCGCAGCACGTTGGGGCGCGCCGGAAGAACCAGCTGCAGGTCGTTCAACTGGGTGATGGGCACGGGCTCGTCCGGAGCCAGGCTGGTTTGCGCGTGGCCCACCAGCACCAGAGGCTCGCGCAGCAAGGCGGTTTGCCGGTAGCCGCTGGGCGGGGTCTGGTCGAAGGGCACGATGCATAAATCGAGCAGGCCGGCCAGCAGATGCTCGCGCAGCAGGTTGCTGACGCCTTCGTACATGCGCAGCATGATGCCGGGGTATTCCCGCAGTAGCGTATCCACGAAGGCCAGGGTGAATACATGATGCCAGGAGGGCGGAATGCCGATGGACAATTGCCCCGCCGCGCGCTCGCCCACTTGTTCCTTGAGGACGGCGAACTGGCGCAGCAAGGGGCGCGCCCGGTCGGCCAGCAGCTTGCCCGCATCGGTCAGGCGCACGCCGCCTTGCGAACGGGTGAAAAGCTGCGCCTTCATTTCGTGTTCGAGCGCGGCGATGTGGCGTGACAAGGCGGGCTGCGACAACCCCAGATCGGCGGCGGCGCGGTTGATGCTGCCCAGCTCGGCGACCCGCAAATAGCATTCCAGCAATCGTGAATCCATAGATGCCTATTATCCACAAAATGGCTAACAATTATAGATCAATAGCATTATTCAGATAATGGGACGCTGTCTACACTTGTTGCAATGTTCGAGGGCTTGAGTACCGGGCCACGGGAAAACACACAGAAAGGCACAGTGAGTAGCATGAGTTCCAAATCGCATTTTCATATCAGTCCCGACAAAGTGCGCAGTGTGGCGGTCATTGGCGCGGGCTCGGTGGGGGCCAGCTGGGCCGCCCTGTTCCTGGCGCATGGCCTGGACGTCGTTGCCTACGACCCGGGGCCGGGCGCCGAGGCGCGGGCGCGGCAGTTCATTGCCGACGCCTGGCCCGCGCTGGTCGAACTGGGCCAGGCTGCCACGCCGCAGCCGCCGATGGAGCGCCTGAGTTTTGCCGCGACGATCTCCGAGGCGGCGCGGGAAGCCGATGTCGTGCAGGAAAATGTACTTGAAAGGCTCGAGGTCAAAGCCAAGGTTCTGGCGGAAATCGATGCCGCGGCATCTCCCGACAAAATCATTCTTTCCAGCACAGGCGGGATCACCCCTTCGGTCATGCAGGCTTCCTGCGCGAATCCCGAGCGCCTGGTGGTGCTGCACCCCTTCAATCCCTCGCATTTGATGCCTTTGGTGGAAGTGGTGGGTGGCAAGCAGACGAGTCCCGAGGTCGTGGAGTGGGCCATGGCGTTTGCGCGGCGGCTTGGCAAGAAGCCCATTCGCCTGAACGCCGAAGCCAAGGGCCATATGACCAACCGCCTGCAGTTCGCGCTGGTGCGCGAAGCGGTGGCGTGCCTGACCGAGGGCATGGCCAGCGCCGAGGATATCGACGCGGCGTTGCGCTATGGTCTTGCGCCGCGCTGGCTGTTGATGGGCAGCTTGCTGACCTTGCACATGGCCGGCGGCGAGGGCGGCATGCAGGGCATTCTCGACCATACGGGCAAGGCCCTGGAAGAATGGTGGACGCCGACCGAGCAGGTCAGCCTGACGCCGCAGGTCGTAAGCCGCCTGGTGGAGGCGGCGCGCGAAGTCTCCGGCGGCCAGCCGGTGCGGGACTGGGTGCATTGGCGCGATGAGTCGCTGGTCGATGTATTGAGCCTGCAAAAGAATGCGGAGCGAGGCGCGCCGCCGCAGGACAAGGCGGCGGCCGCGTAACGAATACAGATCGAGAGCCGCCGGAAAGCAAGAAGCGGCACACAACAAAGAGAGACAGCTCATGGCAGGGACAAAGAAAACGGCGGCCGGAAAGACAGCCGCCAAATCGCGCAGCGCCGCCAAGGCGGCGCCTTCCAGGCTCAAGAAGCCGGCCAATGCCTGGCCCGTTGCGCTGCCTGCGTGCGTCAGCGTGGCCATGGACGAGAACATTGCCGTGCTCACACTGAACCGGCCGGAAAAGCGCAATGCGCTCAGCGACGACCTGGTGCTGGGCATGCAGGCGTTTTTCTCGACGATTCCCGCGCATGTGCAGGGCGTCGTCGTGCATGGCGCCGGCGATAACTTCTGCGCCGGCCTGGATCTGAACGAGCTGAAAGAAACCACCACGGCGGAAAGCTTTGAAACCTCGGTGATCGGCCAGCGTTTGAACGACACCGTACAGTTTTGCAAAGTGCCGGTCATTGCGGTGCTGCACGGCGCGGTCATCGGTGGAGGGTTGGAGCTGGCCGCCGCCACGCACATCCGCATCGCCGAGAAAACCGCCTATTACGCGCTGCCCGAGGGCACCCGCGGCATATTCCTGGGTTCGGGCGGCTCGGTGCGCCTGCCGCGCCTGATCGGCGCCGCCACCGTCATCGATATGATGCTGTCGGGCCGCGTCTACGAGGCACAGGAAGCGCACGAGCTGCTGCGGCTTACGCAGTACCTGGTCGAGCCGGATGAAGGGCTGGCCAAGGGCATTGCCCTGGCCAAGCGGATTGCCCGCAACGCTCCGTTGGCGAATTTCGCGGTCATCCAGTCCATTCCGCGCATCATCGAGCAAGACCCGCAAACCGGCCTGTTCACCGAAATGCTCATGGTGGGCGTGGCGCAGGGCGACGAAGAAGCCAAGCGGCGTTTGCGCGACTTCCTGGAACGCAAGGCCGACAAAGTGAGGCGGGCGTGATGAACGCCGTTTCTTGCGCCACCATGGGCGACGTGCTGCGCTTTCACGCCAGCCATCGTCCCGGCAAGCCGGCATTCGAAACGCTGGATGGCCGCACAGTGTCGTTCGGCCAGCTCAATCGCCGGGTGAACCGCCTGTGTTCGGTGCTGCATGAATGGGGCTTGCGCAAGGGCGAGCGCGTTGCCGTGCTGTCGCGCAATCGGCCGGAATACATGGAGGCCTTCGGCGTTTCCAAGGCCGGGTACATTGTCGTGCCGCTCAATTGGCGGTTGGCCGAGCAGGAATTGCTCAAGCTGCTGGCGCATAGCGCGCCCGCAGTCCTGATCGTGGACGAGGCGTATCTGGATCTGGTGGACGGACTGCGTTCGCAGTTGCCGGGCCTGAGGCATTTTGTGAGTCTGGGAACGCGGCGGGAAGGCTGGATTTCGTATGAGACCTTGGCGGGCGGGGATTCGGGCGAATCCGTGGCGGGCGATGCGCTGGCTCAAGAGCCTGGGGCCGAGGCATCGGCCGACGACGTACTTTGTCTGGTGTATACCAGCGGCACCACCGGGGCGCCCAAGGGCGTCATGCTGACGCATCGCGGCTTGATGGACAACTGCCGGGCCAGCGCGGTGGATTCCCTGGTTTTGACCGAAGACGACTACGCCGTGGCGGTAATGCCCATGTTCCATGTGGGCGGCATGTGGTACCACTTGTTCCCGTGTTTCGCGTCGGGCGCCACCACGCTGCTGTTGCCGGAATTCGACCCCGGCGTCCTGCTGCGCGAGCTGGCGGCTCGCAAAGCCACCAATGTGCATGTGGTGCCGACCATGCTCAACGCCATGTTGAACCACCCGCTTGCGCAAACCGTGGATCTGAGCCATTTGCGCTTGATGTTCTATGCCGCTTCGTCCATGCCCGCCGAGCTGCTGCGCCGGGCCATGCAATGTTTCAGGCAGTGCGGGTTCGTGCAGGGGTATGGCTCGACCGAAGCCGGCATGGTGACGGCGTTGTCGCCCGACGATCATGTGCGCGCCAGCCAGCCGGGGGGCGAGCAGTTGCTGTCCTCCTGCGGCCGGGCCTTGCCGAGGCGCGAGGTGCGTATCGCGGGCGATGCGGGCGCGGTGTTGCCTTATGGGCGGATCGGCGAAATCGAATCGCGCAGCCCGGGTGCCATGGCCGGCTACTGGCATGACGCGGCGGCGACGGCGCGGGTGCTGCGCGAGGGCTGGCTTAAAACCGGCGACCTGGGATATATGGATGCCGAGGGCTATGTGTATTTGGTGGACCGCAAGAACGACATGGTCGTCACGGGCGGTGAAAACGTGTACCCCACCGAGGTCGAGGCCTTTTTCTATGAAGACCCCGATGTGCTGGAGGCGGCCGTATTCGGCGTGCCCGATCCGCAATGGGTGGAGCGCGTGGTGGCCGCCGTGGTGTTGCGCCCCGGCGTGAGGCTTGACGAGCGGGAGCTCATGCAGCGCCTTCGCGCCAGGCTGGCCGGATACAAGTGCCCGAAAAATATTTTCTTTACCGACGATCTGCCGAAAAGCGGGGCGGGCAAGGTGCTGCGCAAAGAGCTGCGCAAGCAGTACGGAAGTGCCGCCTCCGGTGCGTGCGATATGCCGCAAGCAGTGGCGGGCGGCTGCAACGCCATGGAACCAGGGAGCAAAGCATGAGTTCACCTTCACTCTTGTCCGGCGATTCCGCTGTGCGGGCAAGTAATGCGACGCACGCGGGCGGGGCGGATTCCGCATCCAGTACCTTGTGGGCCGCATTCAGCACCGATGAAATGCGCGCCGAGGCCGAGGAGTTTCGCGGCTATGTGGCGCGCTGGGTCGACGAGCGGCTGATTCCCCAGGCGCAGGCCGATGACGAGCGGGGCGAATTTTCCCACGAGCTGTTCAGGGAATTGGGCGAGCTGGGTTATTACGGCGTCATGTATCCGGAAAGCGTTGGCGGCAGCGGGCTCAAGTACCCCTACACCTGCTTTACCGTGCTGTGCGACGAGCTGGCGCGAGGCTCTTTGGGCTTTGCCGCCGGGGTCTGCATGCATGGCTCCACGGCCACGCACACCATATTCCAGTGGGGCAGCGAGGCCCTGCACGAAAAATATCTGAAACCCGCGTTGCGGGGCGAGAAGGTGGGCGCGTTCGCCATTACCGAGCCGAACTCGGGCTCCGACGTGGCCTCGCTGCGCACCAAGGCAACCCGGGTGGATGGCGGCTACGTGCTGAACGGCACGAAGATATTCACCAGCAACGGCACGGTCGCCGATTTCATTACCGTCGTGGCGACGGTGGACCCCTCCAAAGGCTTGAAGGGCCTGGACTTGTTCCTGGTGGATACGGCCACGCCGGGCTTTTCGGTGGGCCGGCGCCTGGAAAAATTCTGCGCGCATAGTTCGGATACGGCGGAGCTGGTGTTCGAGAACGTGTTCGTGCCGGACGAATGCCACCTCAACGATGGGGCCGCGGGCGGCTTCCTGAATGCCTACAAGGCGTTGACGGTGGATCGGATATTCACGGCGGCGCTGGCTCTGGGCAACGGGCGCGCCGCCTACGGCGCGGCCCTGAAGTACGCCGGCGAGCGCAGCCAGTTCGGCCAGCCCATCGGCAAGTTCCAGGCCGTGCAGTTCAAGCTGGTGGACATGCTGGCCAAGCTGGAGCAGGCAAGGCTGTACACCTATCATGCGGCGGCCCTGGCCGACCAGGGCTTGCCGATTACGACCGAAGCGGCGTTGTCCAAGGTGATGGCCGGCGAGAGCTGCCACGAGGTCTGCCAGATGGCCATGTCGATTTTCGGCGGCTACGGTTTGATGAGCGAGTTTCCGGTGCAGCGGTTCTTGCGCGATTCTTTTTTCCCCTTGGTGGGCGGCGGCACCAGCGACATCATGCGCATGATCGTGGCGCGCCAGTTGGGGTTTTGAAGCGGTGAACAGGGCCGAAAGCCCGGAAGTTCCTTGGTAGATGGGTTGTTGAATAAAAATCAGGAGACATATATGTTGAAAATGAAAAAGAATTTGCTGGTGCTTGCCGTGGCAATGGCCTTGCCGCTGGCGGCGCAGGCCGACGTAAAGGTCGGGGTCATCGTGGGCGAGACGGGGCCCGGAGCCTCGCTGGGCATTCCGTACAAGAATGCGTTTTCCGTCATGCCCAAGACGTTGGGCGGCGAGCCTGTCCACTACATCATCGTCGACGACCACACCGACACCAGCCAGGCGGTCAAGCAGGCCCGCAAGCTGATCGAGCAGGACAAGGTGGACCTGGTCATCGGGTCGAGCAGCGTGCCGACCTGCATTGCGGTGGCCGAGGTGGCGCAGGAATTGAAGACGCCGCAGATCGCCTTGTCGCCCTCGCCGATCACGCCGGACAAGAACCCATGGATGTATTCCGTGCCGCAGCCCATGAACATCGCCATGAAGCCCATTGTCGAGAACATGAAAAAGCACGGCATCAAGAAGGTGGCGTACCTGGGGTTCTCGGACTCGTGGGGCGACCTGGTGCTGTCGGGCTTCAACCACAATATCAAGGGCTCGGACATTACCGTGGTGGCCAACGAACGCTATGCGCGCAACGACACCAGCGTGGCCGGCCAGGTGCTGAAGCTTATTGCCTCCAAGCCCGATGCCATTTTGCTGGGCGGTTCTGGCACGCCCGCCGCGCTGCCGCACGCCACGCTGCGCGAGCGCGGCTACAAGGGGCCTATCTACAACAACCCCGCCATTATCAACAACGACTTCCTGCGTGTCGGCGGCAAGTCCGTCGAGGGCGCCTATGCCGTGACCGGCCCGGTGATGGTGGCCGAACAGCTGCCCGACAGCAACCCCATCAAGAAGGTGGCCATGGACTTTACGCAAGCGTATGAAAAGGCCTACGGCCCGGGCACGCGCAACGCGTTCTCGGCCTATTCGTGGGACGCCTACCTGCTGGCCGACCAGGCCGTGGCCGCCGCGGTCAAGAAAGCCAAGCCGGGAACCCCCGAGTTCCGTTCGGCACTGCGCGATGCGCTGGAAGCCAGCAAGGAAGTGGTCGGCACGCACGCCGTCTACAACATGAGCAAAACCGACCACACCGGCGTGGACGACCGTTCCAGTGTCTTGGTGCAAATTGAAAACGGCAAGTGGAAGTTGATCAAGTAGTACCGCAGCACTCTCTTCCGTCAGGGATTCGCGCCGCAAGGCGCGTTTTTTTACTCGGGAGGCATCTAGAGCATTTTCGCTTCAGGTGTCTACACTGGCTTGAATCTGGATTCTTGTTATCGGGGCGGGTGGTTTTTGGGTTCTTGAACGGCCGAGGAGCGCCTGCACCGGCGCGCTCAGGTCGCTGCGGCCCCGGCCATTTGGCCGGGGCTTCCCATGCCGACAGCCGTTTTCGGGCGCTCGCCGAACTCGGACGAACGGCCAGCCCTCGGCTGGCCGTCAACGCCGTCCTCGAACAGCGGCTCGCTTGCCTCCCGAAAACAGCCGCCGCTACGGCTTGCTCCAACTTCGCTTACCGGCACAGGCGCTCCCCGGCCTTGCGGTAGTGATTAGCGGCGAAACCCCTTCTTCGAACTTAGGCATTGTCGACCAGTGTAAATATTTAAGCTGAAATTGCTCTAGCCGTGCAAGCAGTGCAGCGTGGGGGTATTTTTCGCCGCCGGGCCGCCCCAAGGCGAAAAGCGCCCCCTTGGGGGCAGCGAGGCGCGTAGCGACGAAGCGTGGGGGGACGTATGAATCAGGCCGCCTGGCGATCGGGCAAGCGCACGTCCACAAGGATTTCCGAATAAGGGGCGAAGACCTGCCCTCTGCCGCCTTGCTCTTTTTCCACCACTTGCCATTCGATCAGCTTGCCGATGTCGTCATGTACGTTTTTATAGTCGCGTCCCAGCAGGCTCGCCAGTTCGGCGACGGCCTGTTTCAGGACGCGGGAATGACCGTCGAAGCCCAGGCCAGCAACTGCCAGCGGCCGTCGCGGTTTATCCAGACTGTCTGGAAAAGGTTGTTGAGATTCTTGTGCGTGCCGTTGACGATCACCTCGATGCGGGCCTGGCCGTGCATGAGTGCGATGTCGCCGTAAAAGCTGCTGCGGATGTTGCTGCGCTCGATGGCCACATACTTGGCTTTGCGGTTGCGCAAGGCCTCGATGTACTGGCTTTTGTTGTCGACGCTGGCCGAAGAATGGGTATAGACAAGCTCGTCGGCCAGCAGGCGATCCAGGGCTTCCAGGTCGCCCGCCAGCATGGCCTTGCAGCGTTCGTCATCGGCCTGGTTCAGCGCTTTTTCGTTGTCGTCGTGCGGCGTGGTCATTGTCTTCGCTCCTTGAGTGCGGGTTCATGCTCTTGCACGAGCCCGCCGTCGTGCGGTTAAAGCACATATCTTGCCAGATCTTCGCTGCCGGCGGTTTCTTCGAGCTTGCCGTTGACGTAGGCGGCGTCGATGACGATGGTCTGGCCGCTGCTGGCGGTGGCCTCGAACGAGAGATCCTCCAGCAGCTTTTCCATGACCGTGTACAGCCTGCGCGCGCCGATGTTCTCGGTGCGTTCATTGACCTCGAACGCCAGCTCGGCCAGGCGCTGCACGCCTTCGTCGGTGAAGTCCAGGGTGACGTCTTCGGTGGCCATGAGGGCGCGGTATTGCTTGGTCAGCGAGGAATCGGTGTCGCAAAGAATGCACACGAAATCTTCGGCGGTAAGCGAATCGAGCTCGACACGTATGGGAAAGCGCCCCTGCAGTTCGGGAATGAGATCGGAAGGCCGCGACAGGTGGAAGGCGCCCGAGGCGATGAACAGGATGTGATCGGTACGGACCACGCCGTACTTGGTGTTGACGGTGGTGCCTTCGACCAGCGGCAGGAGGTCGCGCTGCACGCCCTGGCGCGAAACGTCGCCGCCGGAGTGTTCCTGGCGGGTGGCGATTTTGTCGACTTCGTCCAGGAAGACGATGCCGTTCTGTTCAGCGTTGGTGACCGCCACGGTGCGCAGGTCTTCTTCGTTGATGCGGCGCGATGCCTCTTCTTCGATAAGTTGCTTGAGGGCTTCTTTTACCGTCATTTTGCGCGATTTTTTCTTTTCGCGGCCAAGTCCGGCGAACATGCCCTTGAGTTGCTCGGTCATTTCCTCCATGCCGGGAGGCGCCATGATTTCCATTTGCGGCACCGGTTGGGCGACTTCGATGTCGATTTCGAGGTTATCGATCTGGCCTTCACGCAGGCGCTTGCGAAAGGTTTGCCGGGCGGAGTTTTCTTCGCGGATGGGCTCGCCCTGGGCGTTGCGCGCCGGGGAAACCAGCACGTCCAGGATGCGGTCTTCGGCGGCGTCCTCGGCCTGGGCGCGCACGCGGCGCATCTCGACCTCGCGGGTCTGCTTGATGGAGATTTCGACCAGGTCGCGGATGATGGTGTCGACGTCGCGGCCCACGTAGCCGACCTCGGTGAACTTGGTGGCTTCGACCTTGATGAACGGGGCGTTGGCCAGCTTGGCCAGGCGCCGGGCGATCTCGGTCTTGCCCACGCCGGTGGGTCCGATCATGAGGATGTTCTTGGGCACGATTTCGTTGCGCAGGGGCTGGGGCACCTGCTGGCGGCGCCAGCGGTTGCGCAGCGCCACGGCCACGGAACGCTTGGCGCGGTTCTGGCCGACGATGTTCTTGTCGAGTTCGGAGACGATTTCTCCGGGTGTCATATTGGTAGCAGACATGGTGGTATCCGGGTGCGCCGCGCGGATGGCGCGGCTTGGTGCGGTGTGTTTACAGCGTTTCGACGATGTGGTTCTGGTTGGTGTAGATGCACAGGTCGCCGGCGATTTCCAGCGACTTCTTCACGATGTCGGCGGGAGGCAGGTCGGTGTTGTGCAGCAACGCCAGGGCGGCGGATTGGGCATAGGCGCCGCCCGAGCCGATGGCGGCGATGCCGTGCTCGGGCTCGAGCACGTCGCCGTTGCCGCTGAGAATGAGGGAATGGTCGCGGTCGGCCACGATGAGCATGGCTTCGAGGCGGCGCAGCACGCGGTCGGTGCGCCAGTCCTTGGTGAGCTCGACGGCGGCGCGCATGAGGTGGCCCTGGTGCTTTTCGAGCTTGGCCTCGAAGCGCTCTTGAAGGGTGAAGGCGTCGGCGGTGGCGCCGGCGAAGCCCGCCAGGATCTTGTCGTGGTACAGGCGGCGGATTTTACGTGCCGTGCCCTTGAAGACGATGTTGCCGAGGGTGACCTGGCCATCGCCGCCGATGGCGACTTCGTTGCCGCGGCGGACGCTGATGATGGTGGTGGCGTGAAATTGTTCCATGAGATCTTCCTTTGAAGAGCTTAAGTGGGGCCGGATCACGAAAGTTCAAGAGGAAGAATAGCGCAGGCGGGCGCAGGAGGATGGCTGGCGATGCCGGCAAGAGTATAACCAGTTGTTACCGGCAAGAAGGGGCGGACGTTCTGTCGGGCTTATGTGCAATGGGCTGCCGGAAGGCAGCCCATGCTACGTGAAAACCGGCGCAAGCGCCTCGGCGCGGAGCATTCCGGGCTGGCCGGGCGCGAGGCCCGCGGGAAAGAAGATTTAATCGCCGTACAGCTTCTGGCGCATTTCGCGGCGTTCCTGGGCTTCGAGCGAAAGCGTGGCTGTGGGGCGGGCCAGCAGGCGCTGCAGCCCGATGGGCTCGCCGGTTTCCTCGCACCAGCCGTATTCACCGGAGTCGATCAGGTTGATGGACTGCTGCACTTTCTTGAGCAGCTTGCGTTCGCGGTCGCGTGTGCGCAGTTCCAGCGCGTGCTCTTCTTCGATGGTGGCACGGTCGGCGGGGTCGGGAACGAATTGCGTTTCGCGCAGGTTCTCGGTGGTCGTGTCGGCGTTGTTCAGGATGTCCTGCTCCAGCTGCTTGAGCCGGTTGCGGAAGAACGCCAACTGCGCCTCGTTCATGTAGTCGGACTCCGGCATAGCCAAAAGTTCTTTTTCCGTCAGTAAGTGGCTTTCGGCTTTAATGGCGGTTGATTTCGTGGCCATGGTGTTACCCCTTTCAATAAACTGTCGTGCTGGTTCTTGTCCCGAGTCGACGGCCAAGCCATTTAAGAGCTTGGCTGAGTCCTTAGGCCAGACACTGTTCTAAGCCCGAAGTAAAAATATCCTCGGGGAGTTTGCGACCAATAAATACCATTTTGGTATTGGGTTTTTCATTGGCAAACCAGGGTTTGCCGGGTTCGGCGCCCATCATCATGTGCACGCCCTGAAAGAGCATACGACGATTGATGCCTTTTAAGTACAGAATCCCTTTGTAGCGCAGGAGATCGGGGCCGTAGACCTGGATGATGCCGCCCAGGAAGTCTTCGAGGCGTTCCGGGTCGAACGGCTTGTTCGAGCGGAACACGAAGGCGCCGATTTCGTCGTTGTGATGCGCGTGGTGGTGATCGTGATGATCGTGGTCGCAGCCGGGGCCGCATTCGCCCTCGTGGTCATGATCGTGATGTTCGTGCCCGTGATCGTGGTGCCCGTGGCCATGGTCGTGGTCGTGCGCCGCATCGGGGTGTTCGTCGGCCAGGAATTCCGGGTCGATGTCCAGGATGGTGTTCAGGTTGAAGCCGCTGATGTCCAGCAGCGACTTGATCTCGGTTTCGCCGAAATGCACGGGCGTGATGGGCGCGCGCGGGTTGATGTGCACCAAGCGCGAACGCAGGGCGGCGTAGTCGGCTTCGTTGACCAGGTCTTTTTTGGAAACCAGGATGCGGTCGGCGAACCCGACCTGCTTTTGCGCTTCTTCTTGCTTGTCCAGCGTTTCCATGCCGTGCTTGGCGTCGACCACGGTAATGACGGAGTCCAGGCGATAGTACTGGGCGATGTCGTCGTCCATGAAGAAGGTTTGGCAGACGGGGCCTGGATTGGCCATTCCGGTGGTTTCGAGCACGATGCGCTCGAACTTGATGTCGCCGGCTTCGCGCCGGGCGCGCAGGTCGTTGAGCGCCTGCTGCAGGTCGCCGCGCACGGTGCAGCAAACGCAGCCGTTGCTCAGTTCGACGATTTGTTCCTCGCCTTCCTGGACCAGCAGTTCGTGGTCGATGCTTTCGGGCCCGAATTCGTTTTCGATGACGGCGATGCGCTGGCCGTGGTATTCGGTAAGAATACGTTTGAGCAGCGTTGTTTTACCAGCACCGAGAAAACCGGTTAATACAGTGACGGGAACCATTTTTTCGAGGCTAAGGGCGGCATTCATTGTTGGACTCGCTTAACGCGGAACGAACATTGCAATGCGCTGTTTTAGCGACGACTACTTTATTCTTACCGCGTAAAAAAATACATAACGTGCGATTACAGCACAGCATACGCTTAAGAGCAAACTTTAGCGTTTCTCTTTGTATTTTAAGGGAAAATACTGACTGATCGCTGGCTTGCAGGGGGAACCCGGGGGCGGGCCGGTTTCGTGGCCGGGACTCGCTAATGATATGGGTTAACAGGCCCTAATGGGAGTGCGCAGCGGGATGGCCCCTCTGCTGGTGGCATTTGCCGCAAAGCGCGCGCACTTCGGTTTCGTGGCTGGCCAGCACAAAGCCTGCGCCGGCCACTTTTTTGGCAAGCCGGCGGCTGAGGTCGGGGTCGCTGAGCTCGGCCACCGCGCCGCATTGCGTGCAAATGACCAGAAGATCGTGGGGCTCGCCGCCGGCGTCCAGGCAGGCCGACCAGGCGTTTACGGCGTCCAGTCTATGGATGAGCCCTTCTTCGATAAGGAAATCCAGGGCGCGGTAGACCGTGGGCGGCGCCGCGCCGGGCTGCACGATGCGGATTTCATCGAGCAGTTCGTAGGCCTTGACGCCGCGTTTTTGCCGCAGCAGGATTTCCAGGACTTTGCGCCGTATGGGCGTAAGGCGCTTGCCGCGCTGCAGGCACAGTTGCTCGGCGGTGTCGAGTTGTTCGGCAATGGAGGAAGTGCGGCTGGCGGACATATGGAGTGCGGCGCTGGCGGTCGGTGAACGTGCTTTTTATAGCAGAAATACGGGGCCGCGGCTTGGGGCGGCTGTAGTTATGTTATAACATAACCCTTTTGCTTTTCCACCTTCCGGCAAAGCCTTTACCTGCACAGTTCGTTTTCCATGCCCCGTCCATTCAGGTCTTCCCGCGGTAAATCCCCGTACAGGGGGTCGGTGTTGCTGGCCTCCGGCGCCGAGCGTGTTGTCCGCGCCCTGGCGGCCTCGGCGTTCCTGTGGGCGCTGACGGGCTGGGCCATGGGGTGGTGGTAGGCAAGCATCATGTCGCAACCGGTCATCGAATTCGATCAGGTATCGCTGGGCTGGCGCGATCGCGTTGCCCTGCGCGATGTCACGGGAACGTTTGCGCGCGGGTCGCTGACCGCGGTCGTCGGCCCCAACGGGGCGGGCAAGTCTACCTTGCTCAAGGCCATCATGGGGCAGCTCAGCCCCCTGCGCGGCCAGATACGGCTGGCCGGCGAGGCGCGCACCGAAATGGCCTGTCTGCCCCAGGCCGGCGAGCTGGACAAAACCTTTCCCATCAGCGTCTACGACCTGGTCGCCATGGGGGCCTGGCGCCGGGTGGGCGCCTGGCGACGCTTCAGCAAGCAAGAGCATGAACGCGTATTGCACGCCCTGGAAACCGTGGGGCTGGCCGATTTCGGCGCGCGCATCATCGGCACTTTGTCGGGCGGGCAGTTGCAGCGCGCCTTGTTTGCGCGGCTGCTTCTGCACGATGCGCATATCCTGCTGCTGGACGAGCCGTTCGCGGCGGTGGACCGCGCCACGACCGACGACCTCATGGAGCTGCTGCATACCTGGAACAGCGAAGGACGCACGGTCATTGCGGTGCTGCACGACCTGGAAATGGTGCGCGCCGCATTCCCCGAGGCGCTGCTGCTGGCCGGGCAGGTGGTGGCGTGGGGCGACACGCCATCGGTGCTGACGCCTGAGAACCTGCATCTTGCGCGCCATTTGTGCGCGGGAGACTACTTATGAGCTGGCTCGTCGACTGGCTGTTCGGGCCGTTCATGGATTTCGATTTCATGCGCCGCGCGCTGGCCGGCTCGCTGGCCCTGTCGTTTGCGGCCGGGCCGCTGGGCGTGTTCCTGGTGCTGCGCCGCATGAGCCTCATGGGCGATGCCATGGCGCACGCCATCCTGCCCGGCGTTGCGGTGGGATTTCTTACCGCGGGCCTGTCGCTAAGCGCCATGACGGTGGGGGGCATGGTCACCGGCCTGGTGGTGGCGGTGCTGGCGGGCTTCGTGGCGCGCCTCACCCCTTTGCGCGAGGATGCCAGTTTTGCGGCGTTCTACCTGATTTCCCTGGGGCTGGGTGTGCTGCTGGTTTCGCTGCGCGGCTCCAACATGGACTTGATCCACGTGCTGTTCGGCACGGTGCTGGGGCTGGACGACGCCTCGCTGCTTTTGGTGACCATCAGCTCGAGCATTACGCTGGTCGTCATGGCGCTCATCTTCCGGCCGCTGGTGGTGGAGTGCCTGGATCCGGGCTTCCTGCGCGCCGAGCGCGGGGCCGGTTCCCTGAGCCATATGGTTTTCCTGGTGCTGCTGGTCATGACGCTGGTGGCGGGCTTCCAGGTGCTGGGCACTCTCATGGTGGTGGGCATCATGATGCTGCCGGCCACGGCGGCCCGCTTTTGGGTGCGTTCGGCCGGCCCGCAGATGATCCTGGCGGCGGCCATCGGCTCTTTGTCCTCGTACGCCGGCCTGCTGGTTTCGTATCGGGCCGATGTGCCGGCGTCGCCGGCCATCATCCTGGCGGCTGGGCTGGTCTATGTGCTGTCCGTGGTGCTTGGGCCGTATGGCGGGCTTTTGCAGGTGGCAAGGCAGGCGCAGGCCCGGCGCAGGCACTTGTCGAAGATTTCAGAGGGAAATTAGGAGCCTAGGGCCTGTTTAGTGTTCGGGCCCTAGTTCAGTAGGCTTATGGCGCGAACGGCGTTCGTCCTGTAAATTTGCAACGCTTGTGTGTGGTTCTTATAAATTTGTGGTGTACATAGCCATGGTTAAAGCGATGGTGCGAGGTTGTAACGTTTGCCGGCTGGCGGCCGCGGCGTTGCTGGTCATGGTCGCCGTCTCGGCGCAGGCTGCGGCGGGGGCCGCGACGGTGCTTGCGCCGCCGCTCAAGGTCGTGGCCAGTTTTTCCATCCTGGGCGATATGGTGCACCAGGTGGGGGGCGATCACATTGCCCTGACGACCATCGTGGGGCCCAATGCCGACGCGCATTCGTTCGAGCCCCGGCCCAGCGACGCCAAGGCGCTGGCCGAAGCGCAGGTCCTGGTCGTCAACGGCCTGAGTTTCGAGGGGTGGCTGCCCAGGCTGCTCAAGGCTTCGAACTTCAAAGGCGTCGAGGTGGTGGCTTCCGGGGGCGTGACGCCGCGCATGCTGAGCGCCGAGGAAATGGCCGATTACGCCGATCATCATGCTGCGCATGATCATGGCAAAGGCCACGATCCCGCCCATCCGGGAGCGGTCGACCCGCATGCCTGGCAAAGCCTTGCCAACGGCATCATCTACGTCAAGAACATTGCCGATGCGCTCATCAAGGCCGATCCGGCCAATGCGGGCGACTACCGCAGCCGTGCCGAGCTCTACATTTCCGAAATGAAAAAGCTGGATGCCCAAATCCGCCAGGCCCTGGCAGGCATTCCGCCGGAGCGCCGCAGCGTGGTGACGTCGCACGACGCGTTCGGCTATTTTGGCCGCGATTACGGGGTGAAGTTCATTTCGGCCTTGGGCATATCCAGCGACGCCGAGCCGTCGGCGGCCGAGCTGGCCAAGCTGGTGCGCCAGGTCAGGAAAACCCGCAGCCCGGCGGTGTTCCTGGAAAACGTGACCAACCCGAAACTAGTGCGGCAGATCGCGCGTGAAACCGGAGCCAAGGTGGGCGGCACCTTGTATTCGGATGCCCTGGCCAAGCCCGACGAACCCGCCGGCACCTACCTGGGCATGTTTTCCTGGAACGCCGGCCAGTTGATCTACGCGCTCAAGCCGGGCGAAGCCAAGAAAAAATAAGGAACCTGGCGATTGCGTGCCTGGGGCGCTGCCCGCCGTATTCTCTTATGCTCCTGGATCGGGTTCGGGGCCGGGTTGCGTCCTTGGCTCATGCCCGCGGCTAACAAGGCAGGGGAGGCGGGCGCGCGGGCGGATCAGCCTTCCTTGCTTTTGCGGTTGGCACGGGGGTGGGCCTGATCGTAGGCCTTGGCCAGGTGCTGGAAGTCCAGGCGTGTGTAGATTTGCGTGGTGGAAATATTGGCGTGGCCCAGCATTTCCTGGACGGCGCGCAAATCCTGGGCCGACTGCAGGACATGGCTGGCAAAACTGTGGCGCAGGCTGTGCGGATGCACATGCACGGGCAGGCCGGCAAGCGTGGCCAGTTTATTCAATTGCACCTGTACGACGCGCGGCGAAATGCGCTTGCCGCGCACGCCGAGGAACAGAGCGGCCGAGGCATCGATGGCCTCGAGGCTGGACTCGGCGCTTGGGACGGGCGTGGCGCCGGCCGTTGAGCCTGATTCCGAGTCCAGGCCGGGGGGCGATGGCGGGCCGGCGTACTCGGCCAGCTTGGCGCGCTCGTCCAGCCACTGGCGGACGGCCTGGACGGCCTTGGCCCCCAACGGCACGCTGCGGGTTTTATTGCCTTTGCCGCGAACTGTGGCTTCGGCTTCATCCAGTTGTATCCAGCTTTGCGATTCGTACCCGCCCTGACGGGTGTAGCGCCAGTCCAGGCTGACCAGTTCGGCCAGGCGCAGGCCGCTGGAGTAAAGCACTTCGAACATGGCCTGGTCGCGGCATTCCACAGGAGTTTTGGGGGAAGGCAGCCCAGGCCGGTCGAGCAGGGACTGAGCCTGTTCGACCGACAGCGCCTTGGGCAGGCTGCGCGGTACCTTGGGGGCGCGCACGCCCGCCGCGGGGTTGTGGCTCAGGCCGGCCGAGGGCGCCCACCATTGGAAGAAGCCGCGCCAGGCGGCCAGGGCGCGCGCCAGGCTGCGCGGCTTCAGGCCTTGCGCATGCAGCCTGGCCAGCGCCTGGCGGATATGGTTTTCGGTGAAATCCGGCAGGGGTGTGTCGGGCAGGATCTGCATCAAGTGGTGCAGATCCTGCCGATAGCCTTGCAGGGTATGGCCGGAATAGCGCCGTTCGGCTTGCAGATGGACGAGCCATTGCTCCATCGGGGCAGGCAGCGCATGCATGGCCGATTCCCGTGTCAGGCTTCCCCGGACGGCTGGTCGGGGCTTTCGAGGCGGGTCAGGCTGGCGCTGGCCAGTTCGTTGATGGTGTCCAGGAAGGCCGTGCCCATGTCGGGGGTGAAGCGTTCGGCTTCGTTGGAGCCCAGGACCAGCAGGCCGAAGGGCTGGGCCCGGTTGCGGGGCTTGAGCGCCACGATGGCCAGCGAGGCGGGCGGCGTGCCCAGCCACGATGCGGCTTCTTGTTCCTTGAATGGCCCGCAGTACGGCTGCTGGAGTTCTTGCGCGTACTGGAGGATGCCGGGGGTGACGTCCTGGGTGAACTCGTTGTCGTCGCCCAAGGCGGGAAGATCCCACAGCCGCAGGGCGATGGCGGGCAGGTCGAAGAGGTCGCTGAGGCTGCGCACGATATGGCCGGGCAGGTTTTGCGGGTCAGGCTCGGCCAGCATGCGGCTGCACCACGCGGTCAGCGTCTTGCTGATCTTTTCATTGCCCGAAGCGTTATGGATAAGGCCCGAGAGCTTCCATTCCAGTTCCTTGGCCTTGGTTCTGAGCGTGAGGATTTGCCTTTCGCCCAGCGATATGGCGCGGGTTTCGTTGGGGTGCGGAACGCGCAGCGAAGAGAACAGGTCGGCGTGCTGCTGGAAGAAGTCGGGGTTTTCGGCAAGAAATACGGCGACGTCGTCGGCGGTGAGGTTGGCAGCGCTCATGGCTTGCTTGCATCCTTGAGTTTGAGTGACTGGGTAAGGGCGTCGATATCGATCTGGCCCGAGAAGACGGTGGCCGCGGGGCCGCTCATGCGCAGGCTGGAGCCGTTCCATTCGATGGTGAGTGGGCCGCCGCGCGTGTGAACCAGAACCGGGCTGTCGAGCAGGCCGCGGCGTATGCCCGCGACGACGGCGGCGCACGCGCCTGTGCCGCAGGCCAGGGTTTCGCCCGCGCCGCGTTCGTAGACGCGCAGCTTGATGGTGTGCCGGTCGACGACCTGCATGAAGCCGGCGTTGACGCGCTGGGCGAAACGCGGGTTGGATTCGATGAGCGGCCCGGTCTGGGCGACGGGGGCGGTGTCGACGTCGCCCACGACCTGGACGGCGTGGGGGTTGGAGATGGCCACCAGCGAAAGCTCGGGCGCGCTGCCGTCGGCAAGAGGCAGCGTCCAGAGCGTATCGTTGGCCATGGCGCGCGATTGCAGGCCTTGCGTATCGAAATGCACGTCGGCGGGCTCGAAACGGGTTTGCCCCATGTCGACGGCGACTTCGCCGGACTCGGATTCGCTGAGTACGATGAGGCCGGTGCAGATTTCGGCCCGCAGGGGGTTGCGTTTGGACAGGCCTTGTTCGTGCACGAAACGTACGAAGCAGCGTGCGCCGTTGCCGCAGTGCTCGACTTCGCCGCCATCGGCGTTGAAGACGCGGTAGCGGAAGTCGGCTTCCGGATGCAGTGGATTTTCGACCAGGAGGATTTGATCGGCGCCGACGCCGAAATGGCGGTCGGCCAGGGCGCGCGCGCGTTCGGGCGTGATTTCAATAGCTTGGCGCACGCCGTCGAGAACGACGAAGTCGTTGCCGGCGCCGTGCATTTTGGTGAAGTTCCAGATCATGGCTTGCCGCTGGGCTTGAATATGTATATAGGAAACTTCGTTAGCTTAACAGGGGTGAGCGCATTATGGGGCTCAATAAGGCCTTGGCTCGCCTTCGGGGCGGGTCTTGAAGCGGCGGTGCACCCAGTAGTATTGGGCGGGATCGGGGCGCACCCAGGACTCGATGAGCTGGTTGAGGCGGGTGGTGGCTTGCTCCAGGGTCTGGTCGCCGGGGAAGTCTGTCAGCGGCGGCAGGACGTCGACCTGGTATTGGCCGGTTTCGGCGTTCAGGCGGCTGACGATGGGGACGACGGCGGCGTCCCAGTTTCTGGCGATCTGCGCGGTGGTGAGCAGGGTGGCGGCCTGGATGCCGAAGAAGGGCACGAAGGCGGCGCCGTCGAGGCCGAAGTCCATGTCGGGCAGGTAGTACACGGGTATGCCGGCCCGCAGTTGACGGATGAGGCCGCGTACGCCGTCGCGGCGGCTGATGAGGTGGACCGTGTTGAAGCGGCCGCGTCCTTCGCGCACGATGGTGTCGACGTCGGCATTGCTTTGCGGTGTGTACAGGGTGGCGGATTCCTTCAGGAACAGGGTAAGGCGGGTGGCGGCGGCGTCCAGGCCGATGAAGTGCGGGGCCAGGAGAATGATGCGGCGCTTGGCCTTTAGCAGGGCGTCGAGGTGCTCAAGCCCGGTGATCTGCACGGTTTCCTGGATGCGTTCGGGCGAGCCGAACCAGATGAGGCCGCGGTCGATCATGGATTGGGCCAGTAGGCGGAAGTGGCGATCCAGCATGGCCTGGCGCTGCGGTTCGGAAAGGCCGGGAAAGCACAGCGCCAGGTTGGTGCGCACGATATGGGCGCGCGAGCGCAGCAGTCTGGACGACAGCCAGCCCAGTGCGCGGCCCCAGCGCAGGCGGGTGGCGTCGGAACAGCGGCCGAAATACGAAAAGATCGAGGTCAGAAGCTTCTGTTTGTCGAGTCTCATGGGCTGGAATGCGGGTACAGGAAGAAACGTCTCGCGGCTCCGCCCCCGCCCGCATTTGGGGAGGCGGGGTTTTCGCGGGCCTTAGTTGCGCTTGCCATGCGGTTGTTCCGCGGAGGGCGGGGGCGGAGCCCCGGCCGGGGTTTTGTAGCGGTTGTAGCTCCATAGATACTGCGTGGGAAAGCGGCGTATCAGGGTTTCCATGGTCTGGTTGATGAGCGTGGCCTGTTCGACCGGGTCGGTAGGCAGAGGTTCGGGCAGGCGCACGTAATGGATGCGCCAGCCGCGGCCCGCGGGCAGGCGCTCGCCGGCGGTCAGGATGACGGCAACCCCCGTTTGTGCGGCCAGCTTGCCCGGCAGGGTCATGGTGTAGGCGGAGCGTCCGAAAAAAGGCGCCCAGACGCCATCGCCCTTGCCGGGGGCCTGGTCGGGCAGCATGCCCACGGACTCGCCGCGCTTGAGCGCCCGCACGAATTCGCGCACGCCCTGCATGGTGGCTGGTACGGCGCGCAGGGCCGACGTGTTGCGCGCGCTTTCCATGACGGGCGCCAGGATGGCTTTGCGCGGAGGGCGGAACATGACGGTGATGGGGCTGCGCAGGCTTACATAGCGCGCCGTGATTTCGAAGCAGCCCAGGTGGGGGGTAAGATACAGAATGCCGCGCCCTTCGGCCAAAGCCGCTTCGACCACGGCATTGTCGTCGCTGACGGTTTTGCCCAGGCTTTGTTCGTTGCGCAGCCAGACCTTGGGCAACTCCAGGATCATGGCGCCGGCCTGCGCGGCGGCTTGGCGGGCAAAGGCGGCGTCGGGGTAGCCGGCCTGGGCCGCATTGGCGCGCAAGCGCCGGCGGTACCGGCCCGGCCAGGCGTAGGCGATGCGCCCGCCGATTCGCCCCAGCCAATGCAGTATGGGCAGCGGCAGCCAGGCAAGCAGGCGAAACAAAGTCAATAGCATGAGTGGTGCATTATCTGTTAATTATCTATCTGTCTATGCAATGAAAAGCAATGAGGGTCATTTTCGCTTAAAATGAAAAGTATCGCTGAGTTAACCGACAACTTGCGGAGCGATGACAATGCCTGCGCGAACGCGCGGCGTTGCCTAAAACTGCTAAAGCGTCGCGCCCCGCATTCATGCCATTTGCTGTCCCGAGGTGCAACGCGTTCCGTTCAACCTCGTTAGCTGGAAATCCAGCTGTAAGGACGTATCGCTGTGGTAAATAACGATTTTCTCTTCACTTCCGAATCTGTCTCCGAAGGCCATCCCGACAAGGTCGCCGACCAGATCTCCGATTCCATCCTCGACGCCATCTTCACGCAAGATCCGCATGCCCGCGTCGCGGCCGAAACCCTGTGCAACACCGGCCTGGTCGTGCTGGCCGGCGAAATCACCACGACGGCCAACGTGGACTACATCCAGGTGGCGCGCGACACCATCAAGCGCATCGGCTACGACAACACCGACTACGGTATCGACTACAAGGGCTGCGCGGTGCTGGTCGCCTACGACAAGCAGTCGCCCGACATCGCCCAGGGCGTCGATCGCAACCCCGAGCAGAACATGGACCAGGGCGCCGGCGACCAGGGCCTGATGTTCGGCTATGCCTGCGACGAAACCCCCGACCTCATGCCCGCGCCCATCTGGTATTCGCACCGCCTGGTGCAGCGCCAAAGCGAGCTGCGCAAAGACGGCCGCCTGCCCTGGCTGCGTCCCGACGCCAAATCGCAGGTCACGTTCCGCTATGTCGACGGCAAGCCGGTCGAGGTCGACACCGTGGTGCTGTCCACCCAGCATTCGCCCGACATCTCCCAGGCCGACATCCGCGAAGCCGTCATCGAACACATCATCAAGCCCAGCTTCGCCGACGGCCTGATCACGCCCAAGACCAAGTTCCTGGTCAACCCCACGGGCATCTTCGTCATCGGCGGCCCGCAGGGTGATTGCGGTCTGACCGGCCGCAAGATCATCGTCGATACGTACGGCGGTGCATGCCCCCACGGCGGCGGCGCATTCTCGGGCAAGGACCCCTCCAAGGTCGACCGCTCGGCGGCCTATGCCGCCCGCTACGTGGCCAAGAACATCGTTGCGGCGGGCCTGGCCAGCAAGTGCCAGGTGCAGATCAGCTATGCCATCGGCGTGGCCGAGCCCATCAACATCACCGTCAACACCGACGGCACGGGCGTCATCGGCGACGACAAGATCGCCATGCTGGTGCGCGAGCATTTCGACCTGCGTCCCAAAGGCATCATCAATATGCTGAACCTGCTGCGCCCCATCTACTCGAAGACGGCGGCCTACGGGCACTTCGGGCGTCCAGAGCCCGAATTCAGCTGGGAGGCCACCGACAAGGCCGCCGTGCTGAAAAAAGCGGCGTAAGCCGGCATAGGCAAGACGGGACACCGGTTTTTTCGGTTCGGATCCTGTTCTGCAACGGTTCAGAAGGGGCTGCCCGTTCGGGCAGCCCCTTCTTTCTTGTTCGTGCAATGAATGAAGCCGGCATGGTTATGCCCGCCATGCCGTGGCGGGGGTGTTAAAGTCTGTTGTCGAGAAATTTTTCAAAGCCATGAGCGACACGCCCGAATCTTCTTCGAACTCGTCTTCCGCCGATCAAAGCCGCAGCCTTGCGCCCAGCGACTCGCCGTGCGTGGCCATTTGCTCGACGCTGTACGACGAAATCTGCCGGGGCTGCGGCCGCACGGCCATGGAAGTGGCCAACTGGGTGTTTCTTTCCGAAGAAGAAAGGCTGGCCGTCTGGGCCCGCATCAAGGCGCAGGGGTACCCGCGGCGCTAGCCCTCTCCCGCCACCAAACTACGCTACAATTTACCCTTCCTGAGGAGCGCTGCACCGGGATGCAGGCTGGCTTGGGGAAGCTTTCGGGCAAAGTCGTACTCGACCTTGCCGCAGGTTTCCCGGCGCCGCCGCCCGCCAGGCTCAGGACGGTTACTTGTTTGAACGGCGCTCATCATTCTCCTGCGTGCAGGCGAGGGTGGGCAAGATCGTTGCCGCTTCCGCTCGCGCAGGTTTATTGGGATATCACCATGAACACTGTTGCCGACACGAATTTCTCCGACTACAAAATCGCCGATATCGCCCTGGCCGGCTGGGGCCGCCGCGAAATCGCCATTGCCGAAACCGAAATGCCGGGCCTCATGGCCACGCGCGAAGAGTACGCCGCCACCCAGCCCCTGAAGGGCGCCCGCATTGCTGGCAGCCTGCACATGACCATCCAGACCGCGGTGCTCATCGAAACCCTGGTTGCGCTGGGCGCCGAAGTGCGCTGGGCTTCGTGCAATATCTTCTCTACCCAGGATCACGCCGCCGCCGCGATCGCTGCTTCGGGCACTCCGGTGTTCGCCATCAAGGGCGAAACGCTGGAAGACTACTGGAACTACACCCATAAAATCTTCGAATGGCCCGACAACCGCCATGCCAACATGATTCTCGACGATGGCGGCGACGCCACGACGCTGCTGCACCTGGGCGCCAAGGCCGAGAAAGACATCTCGGTGCTGGCCAAGCCCGGCAGCGAAGAAGAGCGCGTGCTGTTCGCTTCCATCAAGGCCACGCTGGCGCGTGATCCCAACTGGTATTCCGTGCGTCTGGCGCAGGTCAAGGGCGTTACCGAAGAAACCACCACGGGCGTGCACCGCCTGTATCAAATGTCCAAGAAGGGCGAGCTGGCCTTCCCCGGCATCAATGTGAATGACTCGGTCACCAAGTCCAAGTTCGACAATCTTTACGGCTGCCGCGAGTCGCTGGTCGACGGCATCAAGCGCGCCACCGACGTCATGGTCGCCGGCAAGATCGCCGTGGTGTGCGGCTTCGGCGACGTGGGCAAGGGCTGCGCCCAGGCGCTGGTTGCATTGCGCGCCCAGGTATGGGTGACCGAAGTCGACCCCATCTGCGCGCTGCAGGCCTCCATGGAAGGCTACCGCGTCGTCACCATGGAAGAAGCCGCCGACAAGGCCGATATTTTCGTGACGGCCACCGGCAACTACCATGTGATCACCCGCGACCATCTGTACGCCATGAAGGACCAGGCCATTGTCTGCAACATCGGCCACTTCGACAACGAGATCGACGTCGCCTCGGTCGAAGACCTGCAATGGGAAGAGATCAAGCCGCAAGTCGATCACATCATCTTCCCCGACGGCAAGCGCATCATCCTGCTGGCCAAGGGCCGCCTGGTCAACCTGGGCTGCGCCACCGGCCATCCTTCTTTCGTGATGTCGGCGTCGTTCACCAACCAGACCATTGCACAGATCGAGCTGTTCACGCGCGGCGAAGCCTACGAAAAGGGCAAGGTCTACGTGCTGCCCAAGCACCTGGACGAAAAAGTGGCCCGCCTGCACCTGAAGAAACTGGGCGTCAGCCTCAGCGAGCTGCGCCCCGATCAAGCCGAGTACATCAATGTGCCGGTGGCTGGCCCCTACAAGCCCGACCACTACCGTTATTGATTAATCCATCCGTTCGCGGATAGCCGGGCAAGGCAAGGGCCGGCGGGCATTTCCACCGGCCCTTGCGATTGTGCAACCACAAGGAGAGCAAGACCATGGAATTATTGTTGATCTGGATTCTGAACGCCGTTGCCCTGTTGATCGTGGCGTATATTCTGCCGGGAATTTCGGTGGCCTCGTTCTGGTCGGCGCTTATCGCCGCCCTGGTTCTGGGCCTGCTCAATACGCTGGTCAAGCCTCTTCTGGTGCTGCTTACGCTGCCCATCACCATTGTCACCCTGGGCCTGTTCCTGCTGGTGCTCAATGCGCTGGTGTTCTGGTTCGCTGGCTCCATCCTCAAGGGCTTCCACGTAAACGGCTTTTGGTGGGCGGTGCTGGGCGCCATCATCTACAGTATTGTTTCGGGCCTGCTGTCCCGGTTGATAGCGTAGGCGGCTTGCGTTCAGCCTGTTCCGTTTGCAACGCCAGCTTCCTGGCATGTGTTAACAAGCGTTAAATGACTTCGACATCCATAACTACAAAAAAGCCCATCAGCCTCGAGTTCTTTCCCCCGCGCGACATTGCCGCGCAGGAGAAGCTGGTTCGCACGGCCAAGCAGTTGCTGGCCCTGCGGCCCGAGTATGTCAGCGTCACGTTCGGCGCGGGCGGCTCGACGCGTTCGGGCACGGTCGATACCGTGCGCATGATGCAGAACCTGGGCTTCGATGCCGCGCCGCATCTGTCCTGCATCGGGGCTTCGCGCGCCGACCTGTCCGAAATCCTGGACACCTACCGCCAGCAGGAGATACGCCGCATCGTGGCGCTGCGCGGCGATATTCCCTCGGGCATGGGCGGCGACCGCGGCGATCTGCATTACGCCGGCGATCTGGTGCGCTTCATCCGCGAGCACAGCGGCGACTGGTTCCACATAGAAGTGGCGGCCTACCCCGAGATGCATCCGCAGGCGCAAAGTTCGCGCGCCGACCTGACGCACTTCGTGGGTAAGGTCAATGCGGGGGCCAATAGCGCGATCACGCAGTATTTCTTCAATGCGGATGCTTATTTCGACTTCGTGAGCCGGGCGCGCGCCAAGGGCGTGACGGTGCCCATTGTGCCAGGCATCATGCCCATTACCAATCATTCGCAGCTGGTGCGCTTTTCGGACATGTGCGGGGCGGAGATCCCGCGCTGGATCCGCCAGCGCCTGGCCGAATTCGGCGACGACAAGGCCTCCATCAAGGCCTTCGGTCTCGACGTCGTAACGCGCCTGTGCCAGAACCTCCTGGACCAGGGCGCCCCCGGCCTGCATTTCTACACCCTGAACAACGCCGACACCACCACCGCCATCGTCAACGCCCTGACACGCTGATTCATTGAGCAAGCCGCGTCAGCGGCGCAGTGTGGGGGCCCTTTCGCCGTCGGGCCGCCCCAAGGCGAAAGACGCCCCCTCGGGGGGCAGCAAGCCGCGTCAGCGGTGCAGCGTGGGGGCCTTTACCGCCCACCCCTTGTCGGTCAGTATCGAGTCCAGTCGCTCATCGTGCGGGGCCGGGGTGTAGTCTTGCCCCGACAGGTCGCCGCAGGCCCAGGCGATGCCTATGCTGGTAAAGGCATGCCCGCGTTCTTTGAACGCGGCCAGCGTGCGGTCGTAGTGGCCTTTCCCGTAGCCGATGCGGTCGCCCTGGCGGGTGTAGCCCAGCGTGGGCACCAGCACGATGTCGGGCAAGGGAGCCTCGGGCCCCTGGGGCTCGGCAATGCCGTAGGCCCCTGTCTGCATGGGCGTTTCCGGAGTCCAGGCGCGAAACAGCAAGGGGGCGTCGTCGCCGCTTGTAACCGGCAGCGAGACCTCGATGCCATCCTCCACCCACTGGGCCAGCAAAGGCTGCAGCTCGGGTTCCCGAGGCAGAGACCAAAAGGCGGCGACACGACGCGGGGCCGGCCGGCCGGCATTTTGCAGTTCGGAGCGTGCCGTGGCCAGCCAGGTGTACAGGCGACCCCGGATCAACAGCGCGCCCCGGCGAGTGTCGGAAGGGGCCTGGGCGTTACGAAGTTCTTTCAAACGCAGGCGTAAAGACGCCGCGTTATTCTCTATACTGTTGGTCATGGTCGATATTTTGCGGAATCCAGGGATGTTATCAAAGCAGAGCCAACGGTATCAGAAAACCCGGAATCTTTCTGGCAAGGCTGTAGTGCGCCACGCCAGCCTGTGGCTGACCTTGTCCGCGGGCCTGGTTGGCTGCGCCGGCGCTGAAGCGCCGGTTGGCGCCAATGCAAGCCAGGCCGCCGAGCCCAGCATGCTGGTAGCCACCGATCCGGCCAAAGTCCCGGCGCCCAATGTGCCCATTGCCGCGCCGGCCCCCGTGGTCGCGCCGGCTCCGCTGCTGCCTCCCGCCATTTATCCGCCCTCTTCGCCGCAAGTGCTGCAAGCGCTGGCCGACGCTCGCGAAGCCATGCAGAAAAAGCAATGGGATCGCCTGGCCGCCCTGGCGCCGCAGGCCAAGACCGATCCTCTGCTGGGCTCTTATGCCGAATACTGGTTGTTGCGCAAGCAGGTTCAAGACCCGACCATGCCGGTGCCTACCGCCCAGTTGCAGAAATTCATGCAGGACAATCGCGACGACTACCTGGCCGACCGCATGAAGGCCGACTGGATCGTGGCCGCCGCGCGCGCGGGCGACTACGCCACCGTCAATCAGCTTGGCCCGGTTCTCAACAGCAACGCCCAGGTGGACTGTTCACGCCTCATGGCCCGGCACATGACGGGCGGCAAGGTCAGCGCCGACCAGGCCATGGAGGCCTTCCAGCCGGTCAGCGCCTGCTGGAGCCTGCTCAACGAACTGGTCGATCGCAACGTGGTGGGCTGGAAGAACCTGGAACCGCTTTTGCGGGCCACGCTGGAAACCTCCAAAACGGGCAATGCCCAGCGCATTGCGGCGCTCATGTTCAGCGCCGGCGAAATGACTTCCTATGCGTCGCTCATGAAGTCCGCCAAGTCGTGGCTGGCCAGGCAGGGCGAACCCAAAACCCGCGCGCAGACCGAGCTGGTCACGCTGGCCTTGTCCCGGATGGCGCGTTCCGACGATCGCGACGAGGCCGCCGCTTATATCGAAAAGAACTGGGCGGGCGTTTTGCCCAAGTCCAATATGCAATGGGTATGGGGGCAGTTCGGGCTGGTTGCTGCCTTGAATGTCGATTCGGATGCCGTCAAATGGTATCGCCGCTCGGGCACCGTGCCCATGACCGACTATAACCACGCCTGGCAGGTGCGCTCCGAGTTGCGGCAGGCCAGGATAGACTGGGGCCAGGTTGCCAAGGCCATCGAAAAAATGTCCGTCGAGCAGCAGGCCGAGCCGGTGTGGGTGTATTGGCGCGGCCGGGCCCTGGCCGCCCGGGGCTTGCACGAAGCCGCGAAAAAGCATTTCGAGTCCATTGCCGGCGAATTCGGTTTTTACGGGCAACTGGCCAACGAAGAGCTGGGCCGCAATATTCCGCTTCCGCCCGCGCCACAGCCGGTCACCAAGGCCGAGCTTGCCCAGGCCCGCAGCAACCCGGGCTTGCAGCGCGCCGTGCGCTTGTTCGACCTGGGATGGCGCCCCGAAGCCGTGCCCGAATGGAACTTCAGCCTGCGTGGCATGAACGACCGCCAGCTGCTGGCGGCCGCCGAAATGGCCAGGCAAGAGCAAATCTACGATCGGGTCGTCAACACTTCCCTGAAGACCACGTCGGAAATCGATTTCAGCCAGCGCTTCATTGCGCCGTTCGAGGGGCGTGTGGCCGCAAAGGCCCGCCAGATCGACCTGGATCCCGCCTGGGTCTACGGCCTCATCCGGCAAGAGTCGCGTTTCATTACCGATGCGCGGTCCCACGTGGGCGCGTCGGGCCTCATGCAGCTCATGCCCGCCACCGCGCGCTGGGTGGCGCGCAAAATAGGCATGAAAGATTTCTCCGCCTCGTCGGTCAACGATTTCGACACCAACACCATACTGGGCACCAATTACCTGAGCATGGTGCTCAACAAGCTGGACGGCTCGCAGGTGCTGGCCACGGCGGGGTACAACGCCGGACCCAAGCGGCCCGTTCAATGGCGCTCCACGCTTGGCGGCCCCGTCGAGGGCGCCATCTTCGCCGAGACCATTCCGTTTACCGAAACGCGGCTTTACGTCAAGCACGTGCTGTCCAACACGGTGTACTACGCCATGTTGTTCAGCGGCAAGCCGCAGTCGCTGAAGGCGCGGCTGGGCACCATTTCTCCCGAGCCGGCGACGCGCGTTGCATTGCCTTAGGGCCTGCGGCACCTGTCAAGGAGATCGCGTTGACGCTGGAGCTGGCTGAACGCAAGGCGCCCATGCCGAAGGAGGCTGCATGAACAACTCCGCAGCGGCTGCCGACGCCGCCACCGCTGGTCTCGACGTCTATGTGGTAGGAGGGGCAGTGCGCGACGACTTGCTGGGCCTGCCGGCGGGGGATCGCGATTGGGTCGTGGTGGGCGCCACGCCCGAGGCCATGGCCGCGCGCGGCTTCATTCCCGTGGGCGGCGATTTCCCGGTTTTCCTGCATCCGCAAACCAAAGAGGAATACGCCCTGGCCCGTACCGAACGCAAGTCCGGGCGCGGCTACAAGGGGTTCACGTTCTACACCGGCGCCGACGTCACGCTGGAGCAAGACCTGACGCGGCGCGACCTTACCGTCAACGCCATTGCGCGCGCGCCCGACGGACGACTGATCGACCCTCTGGACGGACAGGCCGATGTACGCGCCAGGGTATTGCGGCATGTTGGCGACGCCTTCGTCGAAGATCCCGTGCGCCTGTTGCGCCTGGCCCGTTTCGCGGCGCGTTTTCACGACTTTTCCATCGCTCCCGAAACCATGGCTCTGGCGCGCCGTTTGGTCGAAGAAGGGGAAGTGGACGCACTGGTGCCCGAGCGCGTCTGGCGCGAAGTGGCCAAGGGGCTGGACGCTGCGCGGCCCGGCCGCATGTTCGAGGTGCTGCGGGATTCAGGCGCCTTGCCGCGCGTCATGCCGGGCCTGGTATTCAACGACGAGGTCGCGCGATACCTGGCATGCGCCGTGCAGCGCGGCCTGAGCCTGGCGGCGCGCTTTGCGCTGTTGTGCATGGCTTCGGCCGAGCCGGAGCCGATAGGCCGGCATGTGCGCGCGCCCAGCGGCTGCGTCGACTATGCAAGGCTGCTGCCGCAGGTTGTGGCGGCATTGCGGGCGGAGACGGATGCGGACGCCGCGAAGCCTTTGCCGCCGGCGCAGGGGTGGCTGGATCTGATCGAGCGCTGCGATGGCTTGCGCAAGCCCGATCGCTTTCTTGGCCTGATCGATGCCGCGCTGTGCGTGCTGGAAGGCGTGGACGTTCAAGCCTGGGGCCGGCGCTTGCAGGCTGTGCGCGGTATCGATGCCGGCGCGATTGCCAAGGCCTGCAAGGGCGGGCCCGAACAAATCAAGGCAGCCCTGCGCGAGGCCAGGCTGAAGGCCCTGGCGGCAAGTGTGCCGCTTGCTTGATTTGCTCCGTGATGGCTGCCGTTCAGGCCGCCCCGCATTGCCGCGAGACGTGTAGCGCAAACTTGCGCAGTTCGGTGGCGGGTTGGCCCTGGGCGGATACGTCGAGCTGGTTGCTTGGGCCTATGACGTTGATCGAGGCGATCAGCGACCCGCGATGGTCGAGCAGCGGCACGGCCACCGAGCCGAATCCGGGCAGCTTGCTTTCGCGAACCGATGCGCAGCCGTTGCTGCGGACTTCCTTCAATATTTTTTCCACGTCGGGCTTGGCGGCCCCCATGCGCTTGTATTCGGCCAGTTCGCGGGCCAGGATTTCCGCATAGCGTTCGCGGGGCATGTACGCCATGAATGTGCGTCCCGTGGCCGTACCGATCAAGGGCACGGTCATGCCCAGCCGCAATTCGAAGGGGCTGCTGCGGGCCCCGTCCAGCTTGTCCACCACCACGGGGCCGAAGTCTCCCCAGACGCACAGGCAGGTCGTTTCGTGCAGAGCCAGCTGCAGCGATTCCAGGTGGGCGCGGGCGATTTCGAGCGCGCAGACGCGATTCATGGCAGAAAGCCCCAGGCGCACCGAGGTGGCCCCCAGATCGTAGTGGCCGCCGTCCCCCTTTTGCTGTATTAGCCCAAGCCGGACGAAGCTGATCAGGTAGCCGCGGGCCTTGCTGGTCGACATGCCGGTCAGGCGCGAGAGCTCGGTCAGCGAAAGCGCCGAGCCGGCGTCCATCAGGGCGAAGATGAGCTTGAACCCCAGCTCCACGGACTGGATGCCCGCTTGCTTGGGAGGCGCGGTGGTTTTGGGCTTGGCTGGTGTCATGGCGGTATGGGTGTCTGCCTGGATGAAGCCATGATTATCACCTAAATTTTTACTTGACAGTATTGAAGTAGCTTAACTATATTGATAAAAAGAAAATGCCAAAGGAGAACGACGATGGCTTGGCTGCGCAATTGCTGGTATGTCGCCATGTGGGCCCAGGATCTCAAGGCCGGGGCCCTGGAGCCGCGCACGATCATTGGCGAGAACATCGTGCTGTATCGCTGCGCGGATGGTTCCATAGCCGCCCTGCAGAACCGATGTCCGCATCGATTCGCGCCGCTGCACATGGGCAAGCTTGGCGCCGATGGCTGTACTTTGCGTTGCGGCTACCATGGCCTGGAGTTCGGCCCCGACGGCAAATGCGTCGAGAATCCTCACGGCGAAGGCCGCATCCCGCCGGCGCTGGCCGTGAAAAGCTATGCGGCGGTCGAAAAACACAGCCTGGTCTGGGTATGGATGGGCGATCGCGCGCCCGACGAAGCCGCCATCCCCGATTACTCGCTTCTGGATGCCGCGGACCAAAGCACCACGAGCGCGCGCGATTGCCTGCAGATGGACGTCGACTATCGTCTCATCGTCGATAACCTCCTGGACCTGAGCCATGTTTCCTTCTTGCACGACGGCATTCTCGGCAACAAGGAAACCATACGCGCCGACATTCAGGCCGACGAGCGCGGCGATACGTTAACGGTCAGCCGCTACATGCCCGACGTGCCGCCTCCCGAGCTGTTCGACATGCTGTTTCGCCGCGACGGCCGGCGCGTCGATTTGTGGGCGTCGATGCGCTGGAATGCTCCGGCCTGCCTGCTCAACGATGCGGGCGTCAAGGCGGTGGGCGACGAACGGCGCAATGGCACGGGCATTTTCGGCGTTCATATTCTGACGCCGCAAACCGAGCGTTCCACCCTGTATCACTTTGCGGCGGTCAGGCAGAACCCCATCGCCTTCCCTCCCGACGAGGCCCAGGGCATTGCCCGGCGCCTGACCGAGTTGCGCCGCTATGCCTTCGCCGAGCAGGACGAGCCCATGATCCGGGCCCAGCAAGCCGTGATCGATGGCGCCGCCGAGCCCCTGGAGCCGGTTCTTCTGCCCATCGACGTGGGGCCGGTGCGCTACAAGCGGATTCTCGAAAGATTGATTCAGCAGGAAGCCCTTTCTTGAGCGGGGACGAAGGCGCAAGCCTTGCCCCCGAAGCATGGAATCGGGTGAAAAAGCCGCAACACTGGCAATACAACGACAACGGAGACAAAACATGAAACGACTCGTAGCGACGGCCCTGGCGTTCGGCGTCATGGCAATCAGTCAAAGCGCCGGTGCGCAGATAAAGATAGGGATCAGCGTGTCCGAAACTGGGCCTGCCGCCTCGCTGGGCAAGGTCGAGAAGAACGTCCTGCAGATGCTGCCGGCCAAGGTGGATGGCGTCGATGTGAAATACATCATTCTGGACGACGCTTCGGACACGACGGCCGCCGTCAGGAATGCCAGGAAGCTGGTCAGCGAAGACCATGTGGACGCGATCATCGGCTCCACCACCACCCCGAACTGCCTTGCCATGACGGAGGTGGCCGCCGAAAGCGGCACGCCGCTGCTGGCCATGGGCGGGGGCGCCGCCATTATCGCGCCTATGGACAACAAGAAGAAATGGGTGTTCAAGGCCGTGCAGAACGACGCCATGATGGTGGCCGCCATCGTCCAGCACATGGCCGCCTCGGGCGCCAAGAAGATCGGCTACATCGGCTTTTCGGACGCCACGGGCGAGGGCTACTGGAATGCGCTGGTTCCCCTGGCTGCCAAGGCCGGCCTGCAGATCGTCGCGAACGAGCGCTACCAGCGCACCGACACCAGCGTCACGGGGCAGGCGTTGAAGCTCATCGCGGCCAAGCCGGACGCCATCCTGATCGCCGCTTCGGGCACGCCCGCCGCGCTGCCCCAAAAGGCGCTGAAAGAGCGCGGCTACCCGGGCAGGATCTACCAGACGCACGGCGTGGCCAATAACGACTTCCTGCGCGTGTGCGGCAAGGACTGCGAAGGCACCTACCTTCCCATAGGCCCCTTGCTGGTTGCCGAACAGTTGCCCGACAGCATGACTTCCAAGCCGGTCTCCCTGGATGTGGTCTCGCGCTACGAAAAAGCATATGGGGTCGGGTCGCGCTCCACCTTCATTTCGAATGCCTACGACAGCTTCCTGCTGTTGAAGAACGCCTTTCCCGCGGCCTTGAAGAAAGCCAAGCCGGGCACGGCCGAGTTTCGCGCGGCGTTGCGGGACAGCCTCGAGGCGACCCGCGATTTCAGCGGCACGCAAGGGGTCTACAACATGACGCCCACCGACCATGTCGGCCTGGACGACCGCGCGCGCGTCATCGTGCGGATCCACGACGGGCATTGGGTGCTGGCCGCATCCGGCGGCCAGGCCAAGCCGTAATGTAATGGCGGCCGGGGGCTCTACTTTGGACTTTTCCCCAGCAGCTGCACACGCCGCTGCACCGGGAAGAAGCGCAGGTCGTAGCGCTGCTGTATGGAGCCCCAGATTCCCTTGGGCCATTTCATCATGACGACAATGGCCACCAGGCCCAGAACCATCAAGTACCAGGTGCCGTAGTCGGCCAGCAGGCTGCGCATGCCGAAGAAGACCAGCGTGCCGATGATGGGCCCCTCGATGGTGCCGATGCCGCCGATTACGACGATGAAGATGGGAAACACCACCCAGTTCAGGTCGAACGCCGCGGTGGGCGATATGCGCAGGGCGTTCAGGTAGTACAGGGCGCCGACCAGGCCGGTGCCGAATGCCGCCAGGACGAATACGCAGAACTTGACGCGCTTGACGTTGATGCCCTGGCTCTCGGAGGCCGCTTCGCTGTCGCGGATGGCGGTCAGCGCGATGCCGAACCGCGAGCGCAGCAGCCAGTACATCAGGGCGATGAAGCCGACGGTGATGGCCACCGCGATCCAGAAGGTGGCGGATTCGCGGAATACCTTGGGGATGCCGCGCATGGCGGTCAGGCTTTGTCCCGATCCGCCGCCTAGCAGCGGGGCGTTCGAGATGGCCAGGCGGTAGATCTCGGCGACCACCCAGGTTCCCACCGCGAAGTAGCCGCCCTTCAGGCGAAACACGACGGCGGCGGTGGGAATGGCGATGACGGCGGCGATGACGCCGCCAAGCAGGATGGACACGAAGGGGTTGATGCCCATGTGGTTGGCGGCAAGGAACAGTCCGTAGGCGCCCAGGCCCACGAAGGCCTGCTGGCCGATGGAGATCAGGCCGCCATAGCCGGCCAGCAGATTCCACATTTGCGCCAGCACCAGGTAGCACATGGCTTCGACCAGCAGCCGCATGAGGCTGGGCTGGGCCCAGAAAGGCAGGGACACCAGCAAGGCGATGCAGACCACGGCGGCGGCTATACCGGCCTGGCTGGCCCGGGTCTTGCGCTGAACCGTATAGCGAATGGGTGGGTGCATAGTGTGTTATGTCCTTGAAAACAAACCGCTGGGCTTGAACAGCAAGACGGCCAGGAAGACGAGGTGGCCGGTCATGATTCCCCAGGCCGGGCCTATCATGAAGCCCAGGCCTTGCGCCACGCCAAGCAGCAGGGCGCCCGCGAACGTTCCCCACAGCGATCCCAGGCCGCCGATGACGACCGCCTCGAAGGCGTAGATGAGGAAGGTGGGGCCGGCGCCGGGGGTGACGGAATTTTTCATGCCCATGAACACCCCGCCCACGGCCATGACGGCGAAGGCGATGCCCATGGCCAGGCCGTAGACGTGCAGGTCCTTGATGCCCATGAGCTGGGCGGTGTCCCGGTCGTCCGAGGTGGCGCGCAGGGTGACGCCCAGGGACGTGCCCTTGAACAGCCGCGACAGGCCGGCGGTGATGATCAGGGCGGCCGCCAGCGTGATGACGGGGAACACGCCGAGGCTTATCGGGCCGAACACCGTGAAGCTGGCGGTCGACAGGCTGCCTATCGGCAGTACTTTCGCATCGGCCGAGAAGATTTCCAGCAGGCCGTTCTGGATGATGATGGACATGCCGAAGGTGATGAGCAGGGGCGGCAGGATGTCCTGGCCGAGCACCTTGTTCAGGACCGCGCGCTGCAGCACGTAGCCCAGCCCGAACATGATCACGACGACGATGGGCAGCGCCGCGAACGGGTTCAGGCCGCTGGCCGACATGACGACCAGGGCGATGTAGGCGGCCAGGGCGATGAAGTCGCCGTGCGCGATGTTGACCAGTTTCATGACGCCGTAGGCCAGGGACAGGCCGATGGCGAACAGCGCGTAGACGCCTCCGGTCAGGGCGCCCTGCACTATGGCGTTTACCCATTCGAACATATGTGTCTCCTCGTTTCGCTGCGCTGGCTAGATGCCGAAATAGGCATCCGAAATTTGTTTCTTGCTGAGCTCGGCCGACTTGCCGGCAAGGGCCACCTTGCCGTGCATGAAGCAATACAGGCGGTCGGTCATGCGCTTGGCCATGTCGATATCCTGCTCGACGATCAACGCCGCCGTGCCGTCGCCGGTGATCTTGGGCAGGGCTGCGTAGATGTCCTTGACGACCACCGGCGCCAGGCCCAGCGATATTTCGTCGCAGATCAACAGCTTGGGATTGGACATGAGGGCGCGGCCGATGGCCACCATCTGCTGCTGGCCGCCTGAAAGCGTCAGCGCCGGGTTCTTGCGCTTTTCCACAAGGGCGGGAAAGAGCTCGTACACACGCTGCAGATTCCATGCCCCCGAGCGCTTCGACATCCTGCCCACCAGCAGGTTTTCCTCGACGGACAGGCTGGGGAACAGGCGGCGGCCTTCGGGAACCATGGCGATGCCCATGGCGACGATGTCGCTGGGGTGGACGCCGCCGATGGGCCGGCCGGCGAACGAAATGGCCTGGGGTCCCACCTTGATCTGGCCGCAGATCGATTTCAGGAATGTGGACTTGCCCGCGCCGTTGGCGCCGATGATGGCGACCGATTCGCCCTCGCGCATGGAAAAGTCGATGCCGAACAGGGCCTGGAAGTCGCCGTAGAAGGCTTCGAGATTCTGGACGGTGATCATGCCTGCACCTCCATGCCCATGTAGACGCGCTTGACCTCGGGACTGTTCATGACGGTTTGCGGATCGCCTTCGGCCAGTTTTTGCCCGAAATTGATGACCAGCAGGCGCGTGGCGACGGCCATGAGCGCATGCACGACGTGTTCGATCCAGATGATGGAAACCCCTTGCTTGCGGATGTCGTTGACCATGTCGATCAGTTGCAGGGCCTCCTGCTCGGTCAGGCCGCCGGCGATCTCGTCCAGCAGCAGGATTTTCGGCTGCGTGGCCAGGGCGCGCGCCAGCTCCAGCCTTTTGCGGTCGAGCAGCGTCAAGGCGCCGGCAAGGCGGTTCACTTTATCGAGCAGGCCCGTGCTGGCCAGGATGTCCATGCACAGGTCGTTGGCCTTATGCCCCGCGCCGCCCGCGCCGAAGGTGGCGGCCACGAGCAGGTTCTCGAACACCGTCATGCCGCCGAAGGGCTGGGCGATCTGGTACGAGCGCCCGATTCCCAGCCGGCACCTGCGGTGGGCCGGCAGCCGGGTGATGTCGCTGCCTTCCAGGGTGATGCGGCCGGTGTCGGCCCTGAGATCGCCGCTGACGAGGTTGAACATGGTGGTCTTGCCGGCGCCGTTGGGCCCCAGGACGCCCAGCGCTTCGCCCTGTTCGAGCTGGAAGCTCAGGTCGTCCGTAACCTTGAACGAGCCGAACGATTTCGATACGTTCTCGACGCAAAGAAGAGTGGTCATGGTTGTGTCCTTGCATCCGCCCCGCATAGTGTGCTGTCCGGTTCTTTGCACACTATGCGGGGCGGATGCTTTTGCCGTGCGGTTTGGCGGGTTCGTCCGTGCTGTCTTCGGCCAGGCCTTAGGCCAGCGGCTTGATCTTGGCCTGCACGGGAATCTCCGGCGCGGTCTCGTTGTTGACGACGAGCAGGTCATAGGGGTGGTTCTTGCCCTTGACCCATTGGCCGCCCACCAGCGGCGTCTTGGCGACGTTCTTGACAGGTCCGTTGCCCCATTGCACATGGCCGATGATGGTGTCGAGCTTGGTCTGGGGAATGGCGTCGCGTATGGCTTCGGGCGAATCGATGTCCTTGGCGCGCTTCAGCACGTCGATGGCGACTTCGAACAGCGAGTGCGCGTAGCCCAGGGGCTGGCTCCATTGGCGCTTGGTGGCGGCCTCGTAGGCGTCGGCCAGTTGCTGGGCGCTTTGGCCGTTCAGCGAGGACTTGTACGGACGGTTGGGGCTCCACCAGCACTCCTGCGTCAGACCTTCGCCTTCGGCGCCCAGGGCCTCGACTGCCGAGGGGAAGGCCAGCGCCTTGCCGATGGTCACGGCCTTGGGATTGAAGCCTTGCTGCTTGGCCTGCGTCCAGAAGTTCTTGAAGTCGGGCGGGGTCTGCACCCCGGCGATGATCTCGACGTTGGCCTTCTTGTATTCGGACAGCAGGGCGGTGAAGTCGGTCTGGCCGTTCTGGAAGCGGCCCGCGTCCAGAACGGTGTAGCCCATTTTCGTCAGGGGCGGCGCGATGCCCATCTTGGGGTCGGCCCAGGCGTTGCCGTCGCCGTCGTTGGCGCACAGCAGGCCTACGACCTTGTTGGTGTCCAGGCTCTTCCACATATTGGAGAAGACCGCAATAATGTCTTCCAGGCCCCAGAAATAGTGGTAGGTCCAGTCGAAGCCTTGTTGCGGCTTGCCTCCACGGGTAAAGAACCAGGGCTGCCAGGGCGTGGTCGTGGAAATGCAGGGAATCTCGTTCAGCTCGCACTGGTCGGAGACGGGGTTGGCGTTTTCCGGCGTGGAGCCTACGATCATCAGGTCGATCTTGTCCTTCAGGATGAGCTCGGCGGCGACCTCGGAGGCGCGATTGGGGCTGGACTGGCTGTCCTTGACGATGACCTCGATGGGGTGGGCCGTGCCGTTGACGGTCACCCCGGCCTTGAGCAGGTCCTGGATGCCGGCGAGGATGAACCGGTCGACTTCGCCGAATCCCGCCAGCGCGCCGGTTTGCGGCGTGACGTAGCCGAGCTTGATGACGCGGCCCGTCTTGGCGAGCGCCAGCGGGCTGATGCCCGCCAGGCCCAGGGCTCCGCCGAAGGCGGAGGCCTTGATGAACGAGCGCCGTTTCTGGTTCAGATGCTTGGTGTCCTGTTGTGTCATGCTTGTCTCCTGATGTGGTGCCGCTGATGGTTCTTGTGTTGGTTGGGGGTGTCGGGCAATGCCTGTTCCATTGCCCGTGCGAAGGCCGTGCTCAGGCCGCCTCCGCGGTTGCCAGGATGCCGTACCGCTTCAGGTCGGCAGCCAGGCTGTCGACGAGATCCGGGATTTCCGCAGCGCCGGCGGCGCCGCCGTAAAGATAGAAGTCGGGGCGAACCAGCATGGCGCGGATTTCGTGGGCGTCCATATAGGCGGCGTATTTGCCGTCGAGGCCGACGAATCCGCCGGCAGCGGTATCGTCCGGCGCCAGGTGCACGACCTTGGCGTCCAGCTTTTCCAGGAAGACCAGGTTCTCGGCCGACAAGGCGGCCCTATCCTGCGCGCCGCGCAGCACCAGCACGAAGCCCAGGCCGACCAGGTCGTCGAAGCGGCCTTTTTTGCCGCCATAGGCAATGGTTCCATGCGGGCTGAGCAGGCCGGCCGGCGCCTTGACGCTGCCGTCCGCGGCGCGGTGCAGGATGCCGTCGACCAGCGAGGGGAAGGGCGGAGGCGGCGTGGCCGTGCCGCCCAGGAAGGCGGCATCGCGCTCGGCGGCCACGGCCGGGTCGGGGATGCAGATGACCTTGCCCAGGTACATGGAAAGCTCGATGACATCCCTGGCGTGCGGCCGGCGTTCCGTCTGGTAGGTGTCGAGCAGGCTTTCGTCCGCCTTGCCGCGCAGGATCAGGTTCAGCTTCCAGGCCAGGTTCCAGTCGTCGCGCAGGCCGGCGCACATGCCTTGCCCCATGAAAGGAGGCATGACGTGCGCGGCGTCGCCCGCCAGCATGATGCGCTTGTCGCGCCAGGTCCGGGCGATCAGCGAGCGAAAGTTATACACCTTGGCGCGCTGTATGACCGCCTGGCCGGGCTTGACCCAGGGTTCCAGCAGCTTCCAGGCGGTTTCCTCGAGTTCGAGTTCTTCGCGCGACTCGTTGGGCAGGCGCATGAACTCCCAGCGGCGGTAGTAGCGGCCGTCGCGGATGCCGGCGGGAACGATGGTGGTCGGACGCGCCGGATTGCAGTATTGCGCGGCGGGGGGGATGTCCAGTTCCACGCCTTCGTTGGGAAGGATGTCGATGACCAGCCAGTCGGCCTCGAAGCCCAGGTCTTCGCGTTCGATGCCCAGGGAACGGCGCACTGGGCTGTTGGCGCCATCGACGCCGATCAGGTATTTGGCGCGGGCCGTGCGGGTTTTGCCGGTTGCCGTTTCGCGCGCCACGACTTCGGCGTAGCCGGCGGTTTGGCGGATCTCGGTGACTTCCCAGCCCAGATTCAGCTCGACTTCCCGGTAGCTGTTGACGGTGGCATCGAACATTTCCTCCAGCGTGGGCTGGTGGATGAAGTTGACTTCCGAGCCGCCGGAAATCGATTCGGCCGACCAGTCGATGTGCAGCAGTTCCTTCCAGTCGGCGTTGAACCAGCGGTAGGCGGGCGCGGGATGGCTGATGGTGGGCAGCTGGTCGCGCAGGCCGATGGCCGAAAGCATGCGGTACATTTCGTGGTCGATGCATACCGCCCGAGGCAGCGGGAAGCGTTCGGGCCACAGCTCGAACACCGAGACGGTATGCCCTTGCCGGGCCAGTGTCATGGCCAGGACCTGGCTGACGGGCCCGTAGCCCACTTGAATGACGTCGTAGATGACGCCGCTGTTCGCGTTGCTCATTGTGTACTCCTGAAATCCTGCGGTTTAGCTGGGCTATGTCTGCTGCTGCATGCTTTGCCGTTGCGGCGGGCTTGCCTTGCTTCCGTGCTGCCGGTATTTATTTTGACGAGAATGTCATTTTGATATTCTAAGCATAATGACAATAATGTCAGTATTAGAGTAAACCCGGATTATTGAAGGGAAAAATGGGCAATACACTGAATTGCCCGAAGCGGGACTGTGGCGCCATGTTCACGGTTTGCGCCTTGGCTGAACGGCGCATCCGCCCAGGTTCACATGCGCGAATCCGCCGGATGGGACGCCGCGGGGAACGCCGGCGTGCAGGAAGGCTTGCCGCGGGTTTTGCAGAATTTCGACGCAGTACAATCCATGTTTATGCCATTTTGAAATGAATTAGCCGTGAAACAAGAAGATCACCGGACACGAGTCGGCCAAGCGCGGCGGGAAAAAACCCGCGCGCTGCTCATGAAAAGCGCCTTGGCGGTTTTTGCGGAAAAAGGCCCCGACCTGCCCGTCATCGAGGACTTCATCGCCGCCGCGGGGGTTGCGCGGGGCACTTTCTACAATTACTTCAGTACGACCAGCGAACTGCTGGCTGCGCTGACCGGCGCCATGAGCGATGAAGTGCTGGCCGTGGTGGACGCCGAGGTATTGAAATTCGAGGACCCCGCCACCCGGATATGCACGGGCACCCGGCTTTACGTTGGCATGGCGTGCCGCTATCCGCTATGGGGCACATTCCTGGCCCGCATTGGTTCGCGGCATGCGGTGCGGGGCAAGCTGCTCGACACCTACCTGACGCGCGACGTGCAAACGGGCGTGACCAGCGGGCGGTTTTCAGTGCCCAATGCCGTGGTGGTCCGGGACATTATTCTTGGTTCGATTTTCTTCGGCATCGAAACCATACTCACCGAACCCAGCATCGAGAACCATGTAGAAGAAATGATGTACGTGGTGCTGCATGGCGTCGGCCTGTCCAAGCAAGAGGCCCGGCAAATCGCGTTCATGCCGCTGCCCGAGGCCGGGCCTGTTTCGGGGCCGATATTCTCGGCGCTCAACCCAAAATAACGGCTTATGCTTTCGCGGCGTCGCGCACCATGCGGCGCAGCCAGTCGTGCCCGCTGACCAGCACGATGCCCATCGCCACGCATCCCGCGCCGATCAGGAAACTGGGATCCAGCGGTTCGTCCAGCAGCCAGACGCCGAAGACGATGCCGAACAGCGGCGTCATGAAGGAAAAGACGCCCAGCCGCGACGCCAGGTATTTGTGCAGCAGCCAGAACCAGGCCAGGAAGGTGAAGAACGAGACGACGATCGCCTGGAACAGCACGCTGCCCCAGGCCAGGGGCGTGGAGTGGATGGCTGTTTGCCCAAGCACCACGGCGGCGATCAGCAGCAGGATGAAAGCGGCGATAAGCTGGTACAGCAGGGTCTTGGTGACCGAGGTGTTCGACAGGCGCGTGCAGCGGATGACGACGGTGGTGGACCCCCACGAGGCGCCGGCCAGCAGCCCCAGGAAATCGCCCAGAAGAATATTCGGGGCGTCTTTGGTGGCGGCATGCGCATCCGGCCCGAAGAAGGCCACGATGATGCCGACGAAGGCGATGCCTATGCCCACCCATTGCGCGGCCGAGAGTTTTTCCTCGGGCAGCCGCCAGTGCAGGCCGATGGCGGCGAAGAAGGGCGCGGTGTAAAGAAAGACCGCCATGTGCGAGGCGGTCGTGTAACGCATGCCTTCGCCCAGGAACAGGAATTCCAGCGCGAACAGCGCGCCGATGAGCAGGCCTGGCGCCCAGGTGCCGTCTTTCAGCGCCAGCGGTTCGCGGCGGCAGACCATGAGCAGCGCGACCAGGACGGCGGCGATGCCAGAGCGGAGGGAAATCTGCAGGACGGGGGCGATGTCGTAGGCGACGGCCTTGATGGCGATTTGCTGGAAACCCCAGATCATGCACAGAAAGGCCATGAGCCCAAATGCCTTGCCGTCGATGGCTTTACGCTCGTTCATTGTGTCTCCATGAATGCTGCTTATCGTTGGCCCTATTCGTGTTGCCCTGGCGCCGTCTCGTCCATGACGGCATGTTCAAAGCCGGCTGCGGCGGTCGCCGCTGATAAAGCCCAGCAGCGGAACGGGTATGTCTTTTCCTACGGCCAGAACCTTGAACAGTTCGCCCATTTCCGCTTCCGACACCAGCTTTTGCACGGCGGAAGCCGCCTGGCCGTAGCGGACGGTGTCGTTCGGGTCGAGGCCGGCCAGCAGGCTGGGCAGGCCGGTGTTCAGCAGAAAGCGCGCCTGCGAGGTGTAGCCCAGCACATCCAGCCCGCCTTCCAGCGCGGCATCGGCCATGGCGGTGAAGTCGACGTGCGCGGTGATGTCCTGCAGCCCCGGGTAGACCAGGGGCTGAGGGTGGGCATGATGGCGGAAATGGCACATCAGCGTGCCCGAAGCGCGCTGCGGGTGGTAGTACTCGCGCTGGGGGAAACCGTAGTCGATCAGCAGCGCGGCGCCTTTTTCCAGCCAGGAGCCCATTTGCCGCACCCAGGCTTCGGCCCGCAGGTTGATTTCGGACTGGTACTCGGGCAGGGGCGGCATGCGCTTGGCCACGGCTTCGGCCAGCTCGGCCGAGGCCGGGCGCTCGGCCATCAGGAACGGCGCGCCATTATTGCCGGCTGCATCTTTGTTTTCCAGATGCGCCTGGCCCAGGCTGGCTTCCACGCCGCCGGCGCGGCGATGACGGAAGCTGATGTCGTCTTCGCCGGCGTGGCTGTGGCCGAGCGTCACGCCCAGCTCCAGCACCTGGCCGGCATCGCCCCAGCGGAACAGCGTGGCCGGCATGGCGTCCAGCACTTCGTTGGCCAGCACGCAGCCCGAAAAATGTTCCGGCAGGCTGTCCAGCCAGCTTACGGCCTGGCCGAACCCGGCCAGGCGCCGCTGCTGGCGTTCGCGCAAATCGGCCGAGACTTCCAGTATCTGGTAGGCGGGCTCGATGCCCAGCCCGCGCAGGGCGGGAATGATGGAGGCGGCCAGGGCGCCCGAGCCGGCGCCGAATTCCAGCACATTGACCGAGCCGCTGGTTTCGAGGATTTGCGCCACCTGACTCGCCAGGGCCTGGCCGAATACGGGGCCGAGTTCCGGCGCGGTGGTGAAGTCGCCAGCGGGCAATCGAGGCGTTGGCCCGGCATGGTTTGCGGAGGCATTCAAAGGCGCGGCGGCTGCCGCGGAGGATTCATCGCCACCGCCTTTTCGCGCGGCCGCGATGTGGCGGGAATTGCCGCCGAACTTGGCGCTGCCTGCCGCATAGTAGCCCAGGCCGGGCGCGTAAAGCGCCAGATCCATCCATTGCTCGAAGGGCATGAACCCCCACGGGGCTTGCTCGATTTGCTGGACCAGATAGCGCTCGACGGCCCGCGCGTGGGCGGCCGATTCGGGATCCAGGGCCGGGAGTCCGGCAGGAACGGAGGTGGAAGAAGACATGGGCTGGGGTCTTGGTTGTGCCGGGGGTAGTGTATCAGCGCCGGCCTTCGTCCTGAGTGGCGGCGTCGTTGGCGGCATGGCTCTTGCCGCGTTTGTTCAGCAGGTAAAGGCTGTGGCACATGGCGATGAAGAATGCGGCCAGCAGCGCCGCCATGGCACCGACCAGATAGTTGCCGAACACGATCCACAGCGGCACGGACAGGATGGCGGCCAGAAATAGCGGCTTGTTCGCAAGTTGTCTCGCAAATTGTTTCATAGGTTCGGGAAGCGGGGCGCGGTTGCATGGCGGGGCGCGATGTCGATGAAAAAGGACACGGCTTTGTCCGTAGAGTATAGGCGCAAGCCGAATGCGGCGTCTTTTGCCAAAAAAAACGGCATCCGGATTGTGTCCGGATACCGCTTCGGGGAGGCATTATTGTGTAATGCCGAAGATTGGGGCCGCATTGCCGCGGCGGTTGTTGGCGGTGTCTGCGCGGGTTTGCGGCGCAGCGGCGTTCGCCGCGGGACGCTTTGGCGCTTTTGCTCTGTTACGCCGCGTTGAGTGCGCGGCCCTTGACCAGGGCGGCGGTGATTTCGGCCACGTGGCGGCCCTGGTAGCGCGCGCCGTCCAGTTCGTTGGCGGAGGGCTGGCGCGAACCGTCGCCATTGGCGATGGTGCTGGCGCCGTAGGGGCTGCCGCCGGTGATTTCGGTGTTGATGGTCTGGCCCTGGAAGGAATAGGGCAGGCCGACCACCGCCATGCCGTGGTGCAGCAGCACGGTGTGGAACGACAGAATCGTGCTTTCCTGGCCGCCATGCTGGGTGGCGGTCGAGGTGAAGACGCTGCCGACCTTGCCGACCAGCTTGCCGGTCGCCCACAGGCCGCCGGTTTGATCCAGGAAATTCTTCATTTGCGAAGCCATGTTGCCGAAGCGGGTCGGCGTGCCGAAGATGATGGCGTCGTAGTCGGCCAGTTCGGCGGGTGTCGCCACCGGGGCGGCCTGGTCGAGCTTGTAGTGGCCGGCCTTGGCGATGTCTTCGGGTACGAGCTCGGGCACGCGCTTGACCACGACTTCGGTGCCGGCCACCGAGCGGGCGCCTTCCGCCACGGCATTGGCCATGGTTTCGATGTGGCCGTAAGTGGAATAGTACAAAACGAGAACTTTGGACATGATGTTTCCTGTAAATGTAAGAGTGTGGGCGTGGACAGTGATGCAGCTAAGGTCGGTTGACGTGTATCAAGGAGATCGCGTCGGGAAGGGCGCGGGCCGTGGCGCCGCCCGATGTTTTGCAAGATCGGGCGGCGTCGTTGGCGGCCGGTTCGCCCATCAGGGCAGGTCGAACAGCAGGATTTCCGCGTCGTGGCCGTTGGCGAACGCCAGGGCGGCTTCTTCGCTGATCTTCACGCCGTCGCCGGCCGACAGCGATTGCCCGTTAAGGGTCAGTTCGCCGCGCGCCACGTGCACGTAGGCATGGCGTCCCGCCGGCAGCGTGTAGTCGATGCGTTCGTCGCCATCCAGCAGCGCCGCATAGACCGATGCGTCCTGCACGATGGTCAGTGAACCGTCGCGGCCGTCCTGCGACACGATCAGCTTCAGCTTGCCGCGTTTGCCGTCGGCGTCGAAGAACTTTTCCTGGTAGTTGGGCTTCACGCCGGTGAACTTCGGCACGATCCATATCTGAAGAAAGTGCACCAGCTCGTCGCGCGAATGATTGAATTCGCTATGTCGCACGCCCGTGCCGGCGCTCATTACCTGAACGTCGCCCGGCCGGATGACCGAGCCCGAGCCCATAGAGTCCTTGTGCTCCAGCGCGCCTTCCAGCACATAGCTGATGATCTCCATGTCGCGATGGCCGTGCGCGCCGAAGCCTTCGGCCGGCTGCACCGTGTCGTCGTTGATGACGCGCAAGGCGCTCCAGCCCATTTCCTTGGGGTCGAAGTATTCGGCGAATGAGAACGTGTGGTGGCTGTTCAACCAGCCATGCTGGGCATGGCCGCGATCGGCAGCTTTGCGTAGTGCGAGCATATGAATCTCCGGTTGAAGGTGGTTGAATCTCGATGTAGTTATTCTATTTCTTATAAATCAGATAAAAAAGCGCTATTATTCGATTTAAATAATCTGATTTTTAGATATTTTTTCCTGGTTCCTGGTTCCTGGTTCCTGGTTCCTGGCTTTCCGGCGTGTCGTCTTGTGGGGAATCCGTTCCCGCCGCCTGCGTTCCTGATCCTGAGTGTTCCTATCCGGTCGTTTTTTCTTTTGTTTTCTTATGCGAATCCCAAAAACCACGCTGGAGCAGTGGCGCGTACTACAAGCTATTGTGGAATATGGCGGCTACGCCCAGGCGGCCGAGGCGCTGCACCGCAGCCAGTCGTCCGTCAGCTACGCCGTGGCGCGACTGCAGGAGCAGGCCGGGGTCGAGCTGCTTGCCATCGAAGGCCGCAAGGCCCGGCTTACCGAAAACGGCAAGGTGCTGCTGAAGAATGCCATCGACATGCTGGACGATGCGCAGCGCCTGGAGCAATTGGCGCAAAGCCTGGGCCGCGGCCGCGAGGCCGAGGTGCGCCTGGTGGTGGACGTGGCGTTTCCCACTACGCTGCTGCTGGAAGCCCTGGCGCAATTCATGCAAGTGGCCGAGGGCACCCGCATCCAGCTTACCGAGGTGGTGCTGTCGGGCGCCGACGAGGCCCTGTTCAATCAAAGCGCCGACATCGTCATCGGCACCCACGTTCCCGCCGGCTATTTAAGCAATCTGCTGCTCGATGTGGAGTTCGTGGCCGTGGCGAGCCCCGCGCACCCGCTGCACAGGCTGAACCGCGAGCTGACTTCCGAAGACTTGCGCCGCCACATGCAGATCGTGATCCGCGATTCCGGCACGGCGCATCCTCGCGACGTCGGCTGGCTGGGATCCACCCAGCGCTGGACGGTCACCAGCATGGAAACCTCGCTGTCCATGGTGGACGCCGGGCTGGGCTTTGCCTGGCTGCCCAGGCATCTGCTGCAAAAGCGTCTGGAAGAGGGCAGCCTGTGGCCCTTGCCGCTGGAACAAGGACAATCACGCCGCGCCCCGTTATATTTGACCTACGCCTGCCCCGGCCAGGCCGGCCCCGCCACCCGTCAACTCGCGACTTTGCTCGAAGAAGTCGTGAGGGACAGTGCCAAACAATAATTTAGTCCAGCGCAGCCAATGCGGCTTCGGGAGCTTTGTCTAGAACCTTGAGCAGGGCCTTTGCTGCTCCCGTTGGTGAACGTTTACCTTGTTCCCAGTTTCGGATGGTGTCCAATGAAACATTGATGCGTTCGGCAAATTCAGCCTGGCTGAATCCAAGGCGTTTTCGCACTCGCCGTGTGAACTTTGCGGCATCTTGCATGGCTTGCATTTCATCTTTAGCCTTATGCAAAGCGATATCTTTTTCGGTCGTGGCATCTACGCGAACGGTGTCGACGCGCCCCAACGCCACTGGAGATGCGGGGTCAATAGTCACGCGTACTATATTCATAGTGCTGTACCTCTCGTTCAATGGGCTACTTTCAGCTATCGCGCAGGCGGCCGGTAACGTATTTGTGCAGAACACTGGCAATCAGCGTCTGGTACGGAATGCCCTCTTCGAGTGCTCTGGCCTGGATATCGTGCAAGTCGCTTGTCGAAAGGCGAATATTGACCCGTTTGTCCTTGGTGGCGGTTGCCCGCGCGGCAGCGCGGATGCGGGCCAGTTCGCTTTTGGTGGCAATGGACGTGAGCTCACCGGCGTCGTAGGCGGCCAGGATGTCGTCTTCGTAACGATCGGTCTTAGGCATTCAGTTCACCCTTCAAATAGTCTCGAGTGGCTTTCCGGCTGGGGATTATGGTCTTGAGGAACAAATAGGTCTCTTCTTCTACGTACGGCACCAGGCAAGCATAGTTGTCGTGGTTGACGACCAGAATATGCTGATTGGGGTAATTCGCGGCATTCGGGTGCGTCAGAATATCGAGCAGCAGCCCTGATTCAATAGCTATGACAATGGCCTCGAATGAAATGCCGCGTTCTGCCTTAAGCTTATCTCCCTTCTCGGAACTCCAGCGGAATGGTTTCATGTTGAAAGTATAAGACATTGTGTGCCTATTGTCATCAATGGGCATGCCATCGGAGCATGCTGAAGAAAGTGATGTGGGTAGTGGATTATGTATGTATTCTGTGAGGTGGGTGTCGGAATAGCGGGTTTTTGCGGTGGCTGAAAATATCCAGCGTGGGTTGCAGAGCATTAGGCAAGAGGCTTTCGATATCATTGGGCAAACACGAGAAAGCCATGGCCAGAACAAAATCCAACTTCGAAATCACCACGGGGATCCGTAACGCTAGCCGCAGCTCGAACTCGCTTGTCTGGATCTTCGACGCGTTCGAGCACGATCCCAGCTATATCCGTACGCGGATGTTCGGTTGCGATGCCGCTTACCTCGATGGCTTGCTGTGCCTGGTTGCCGCCGATCGCGGCGAGCTCTGGAGCGGTTTGCTGGTGTGCACGTCGCGCGAGCGCCATGCCGCGCTGGTCGATGAAATACCCGCCCTGCGGCCGCACCCGGTTCTGGGAAAGTGGCTGTACGTGCCGCAAGACGATCCGGATTTCGAAACGATTGCCGAAACCCTGACGGCGCTCGTGCTGGCGCGCGATCCGCGCATAGGCGTCGAACCCAAGCCGCGCAAAAGCCGCGGCAAATCGGCGCGGGGCAAATCCTCGCGATAGCTACGGCTATCTCTGTGGTTTGCGCCTTGCCTGACAAGCCCATGCATCCAAATATAAGTAAGCAAACTAACCAAACAGGACACTAGCGATGCATGAGAATATTGATCAAGCGGCCGAAGGGGTCGCGAACGTAAAACCGGCGTACTCCCCACGGTTCGTCTACAGGGCCGTATTCAATGGGAATTCCAGCCACCTTCATGCGTTCCAGCGCTTCATCCAGGTCATCGACCTCCACCGAAAGATCGGGCACCGGCGTCCCCGAGCCCCCTTCCGATGCAAAACTGATCTGGACGGCTGCCTGCGCGTTTGAGCCGAAGGTCTGGATCCATTGGTGATCCATCAGCAGCTCCAGCCCAAGCACGTCCTGGTAAAAGGCCTTGGCCAACCCGATGTCCCGGGTTTCGATATTGGGAACCAATCGTTTAATTTTCATTTGAGAACCGTTCGAGCATTGCGGTACTAACCACGCTGCGCCGCTTCGATCGTGGCGATATCGATCTTTTTCATTTCCATCATGGCCTCGAAGGCGCGTCGGGCCGCCGCTGGGTCGGGATCGGTGACCGCAGCCATCAAGGCACGTGGGGTGATCTGCCACGACACCCCCCATTTGTCCTTGCACCAGCCGCATGCGCTTTCCTGTCCGTCATTGTCGACAATCGCGCTCCATAATCGATCTGTTTCGGCTTGGTCGTTGGTTGCAACCTGAAACGAGAATGATTCGTTATGCTTGAATGCCGATCCCCCATTCAGGCCGAGGCACGGGATGCCCATGACAGTGAACTCTACCATCAAGATATCGCCTCGCTGGCCTGCGGGATAATCGCCGGGTGCGCGATGAACCGTTCCGACCATACTGTCCGGGAATGTAGCGGCATAGAATTTTGCGGCGTCCAGGGCGGCGCCTTCGTACCAGAGACAAATCGTGTTCTTGGCGGTCATCTTGATGCTCCTTGGCTGGCGTTGTTTGATTTCCGGCCAGCATGGCGGGGTAAGCTACTGTATGGAAAGCTAGCCATCTGCTGCAATGGTATGCATCTTTTCACTTGGGGAAACTATTGTCATGATGACGAAAGAGACTGTTGTGATGCTCGCCCAGTATAGCGGCTGGGTCAGCCAGATGTTCTTCGAACATGGCACGAATCCTCCGGAGGCGGATCTAAGCGTCTTCCTCTGCGAGTCTCTTCCCTATACCTCATTCGCGGAGGCCATATGCCCGTGTATATAGCATTGCTGCGCGCCGTGAACGTTGGCGGAACGGGCAAGCTGCCTATGTCCGAGTTAAGGGCGATGTGTGTTGCCGAGGGATTCCGGAAGGTGCAAACCTATATTGCCAGCGGCAATGTCGTTTTCTCGGCCAGTCTGTCCGAGTTGCGGGTCAAGGCGGCGCTGGAGAAACAATTAAACGCCTATGCGGGCCAGCCGATGGACGTCATCGTGCGCACCGCGCAAGAGATGACTGAGGTTCTTGCTGGCAATCCTTTTCCCGATGCTCCCGCGAATCAAACGGTCGCCATCTTTCTGGACAAACCGCCACCCGCCGACACCCTCGACCAGATCAAGGGCAAAGCCGATGAGCTTGTGCAATTGGGCAGGCGGGAAATCTATGTGACGTATGGCGGGGGAATGGGGCGCTCGAAGCTCAAGATCCCCGCGGGAAAGAATGGCACGGCAAGGAATATCAATACCATTGCCAGGCTTGCTGAAATCGCGGCATCCTTATGACGCAATAAAAATGCCCCATAAGCTGACGTTCAACTTATGGGGCATTGCTTTGATTTCAACATCGTCGTCGCGGTGGGTCGCATTGGGAAACCACCCGCCGTCGCCATGACGCGACGTGCTGGAATCGCCTCCGTAACGCTTAGCCGCGCGGGGCGGGCTTGCCGCCGAAGCTGGGGCGGGCGGGGCGGTCGCCGAACTTGGCGGGAGCCTTGCGGGTGAAGTCGCCGCGCGGCGCGGGACGATCACCGAACGAGGTGCGCGCGCTGCGCGCCGGCTTGTCGCCGAAGGCGGGACGGTCGGCTCGGGCCGGGCGGTCGCCAAAAGGCTTGTCGCCGCGGGGGGCGCGATCGCCAAAGCCGGCCCGGTCGCTGAAGCTGCTGCGTTCGCCGCGGCCTTTGTAGCCGCCGCGCTCTTCGTTGCGGCCGGCAAAGCCGCCACGGTCGTCGCGGCCGCCGAACTCGCCGCGCTCACGGCGCCCCGCAAAACCGCCGCGTCCTTCGTCACGTCCGGCGAAACCACGCCCTTCGCTGCGTCCCGCGAAACCTTCGCGGCCTTCGCTGAAGCTGGCGAAGCCGCCGCGCGCCGGGCGGTCTTCGTGGAAGCGTTCGCCGCTGGCGGGGCGGCCTTCGTAGGCCGGCTTGTCGCCAAAGCGGGGCTTGCCCGAGAACGCCGGCTTGTCGCCGAAGCCGCCGTTGGGCTTGCGTCCATAGCCGGACTTGCCGCCGCCATAGCCTTTGCTGCCCGCACTGCCGCCGAAGTTCTTGCCGCCCTTGCGGTCGGTGTAGGTGGGGCGCACGGTCTTTTTGGGTTCCAGGCCTTCGATGACATTGGTCGGGATGGGCTGGCCGATGAAGTGCTCAATGCGGCGGATCTTGTGGCGTTCCGAATGCACAGCCAAGGTGAAGGCCAGGCCGCTGTTGCCGGCGCGGCCGGTGCGGCCGATGCGGTGGGTATAGTCTTCGGGCTGCATGGGCAGGTCGTAATTGATGGCGTGGCTGATGCCTTGCACATCGATGCCGCGCGCGGCCACGTCGGTTGCGACCAGGATGCGCAGCTTGCGTTTCTGCAAAAGGCCCAGGGTGCGTGTGCGCTGGCGCTGATTCATGTCGCCATGCAGGGCGGCGGCCGAGAAGCCCTGGTCGGCAAGGCGGTCGGCCAGGTCGTCGGCGCCGCGCTTGGTGGCGGTGAAGACAATGGCCTGATCCAGCGTGGTGTCGCGCAGCAGGTGATCCAGCAAGCGCTGCTTGTGGCCGTTGTCGTCGGCGTACAGCAGGCTTTGCGTGATATTGGTGTGTTTCTGCTTGTGGCCGGAAACCTCGATTTGCTCGGGGTCGCGCATCATCTTGCCGGCCAGGCGGGCGATGGAGCCGTCCAGCGTGGCCGAGAACAGCAGGGTTTGCCTGTCTTCAGGCGTGCGCGAGACAATGGTTTCAATGTCTTCGATGAAGCCCATGTCCAGCATGCGGTCGGCTTCGTCCAGCACCAGGGTGTGAACGGTCGAAAGGTTGACGCGGCGCGCCTGCAGGTGGTCGATGAGGCGGCCGGGGGTGGCCACCAGCACGTCCACGCGGCGCGACAGCGCCTTGAGCTGCGCGCCGTAGGGCATGCCGCCCACGACGACGGCAATGCGCAGGTCTTTGAGATGGGCGCCATAGGCTTTGGTGGCATCGGCCACTTGCATGGCCAGTTCGCGGGTGGGGGTCAGCACCAGCACCTGCACGCCGGCGCCTTTATTGGCGGGCATGCCGGCGATGCGGTTGAGCGCCGGCAGCATGAAGGCGGCGGTCTTGCCGCTGCCGGTTTGCGCCGACACCATCAAGTCCTTGCCCTGCAAGGCTTTGGGAATGGAAGCCAGCTGTACCGGGGTCGGCTCGGTGAAGCCCGTCTTGGCGATGGCCGACAGAATAGAGGGCTCAAGACCCAGGTTTTCGAAAGACATGCGAGATCCTTTGCCGTTGCGTAACGGCATGCACTGGCGCGGGGCGTAGATTGAGAGCCCGTGCGCTGGTTGATTGGAGCATCGTGCCGACCAATCAACCTCATGTGCAGCGTGTGCGTGGCACAGGCAACGGAAAAGGCTCGGGGGTCAGGGAGCGATGGCGTTCGACATGGGTGCTGAGGTTTCAGTCAACTGCTATGACACAGCATGCGCTGTATGAAAATGTCGACGCATTGAAAATGCAGTGCGGCAATTATAGGCGGGTTTCATGCATTAGGGAAAGTACCATGTTGTAACAAAACGACGGCAAGCGGTTGTTTTTACGGTGATTGCGCGTTTACAGCGTGTCCAGCACGTCGCGCAGCGTGGCGTGGTAAGAGGTCAGCAGGTTGTCCTGCTGCTCGCGGAACACGTCCCAGGCAAGCTGCTGCTCGAAGCTGCGTTCGCGCGCGGGGGCCCAGACGGCATCAGGGTAGCGGCTGTCCAGCGGCCAGCGCGGTATGACGTGCCAGTGGACGTGCGGAACGTAGTTGCCGAATTGCGCCAGGTTGACCTTGACGGGCATGAGCTCGTGGCGCATGACGCTTTCCACCATCCAGACCGCGTCCATGATGGACTGGCGGTCTTGTTGATCCAGGTCGGTCATCTCGGCGATGTGGTCGTTCCAGATCACGCGGGTGAAGCCCGGAAAGTCGGGCTCGCCCGCATCGATGACGCGCAGCTTGTCGTTGCGCCACAGCACGTCATGGTCGTTTTCGGGGTTGCACAGTGGGCAGTTGCCGGAATGCATGGGAGGTCTCGGTGTTTCCTGGTTGGAAGGCGCCGCCGGCGCCGCGACAAAGCCGCGTTGCGGCGGGCTGGATCAGTAGAACAGCTCCTGCAGCGCCAGGCCGGGCTCCTCGGCACGCATGAAGCGCTCGCCGACCAGGAAGGCGTCGACCTTGTGCGACCGCATGAGGGCGACGTCGTCGCGGGTAAGGATGGCGCTTTCGGTGACGACGCGCTTGCCCTCGGGGACCAGGGGCAGCAGGTCTATGGTGTTTTGCAGCGAGGTCTCGAAGGTGCGCAAGTTGCGGTTGTTGATGCCCAGCAAGCTGGTCTTCAGCTGCAGGGCGGTTTCCAGCTCGGCCTGTTCGTGCACTTCCACCAGGACATCCATGCCCAGTTCGATGGAAAGGCTTTCCAGTTCGATAAGCTGGGTTTTACTCAGCGCGGCGACGATCAGCAGTATGCAGTCGGCGCCCAGGGCGCGGGCGTGCACGATCTGGTAGGGGTCGATGATGAAATCCTTGCGCAGCACCGGCAGCGAGCAGGCGGCGCGGGCCTGGCGCAGGTAGTCGTACGAACCCTGGAAGAACTGCACGTCGGTCAGCACGGAAAGGCAGGCCGCGCCGTGCGCCGCGTACGAGGCGGCAATTTCGGCCGGGTTGAAGTTTTCGCGGATGACGCCCTTGGACGGCGAGGCCTTCTTGATTTCGGCGATGACGCCCGGCTTGCCCTGGGAGATTTTTTCTTCGATGGCCCGGATGAAGCCGCGCACGTCCTTGCGATTCTTGGCCTCGCGCAGCAGGTCGGCCTCGCTGCGCATCTGGCGGGCCGTTGCGACCTCGGCCTTCTTGGTGTCGAGAATTTTTTTCAGGATGTCGTTCATGATTGCAGCTTTTGAGTATAGGTGCGGAATTCCTCGAGCTTGGCCCGGGCCGCCCCGTTGGAAATAAGCTCGAATGCCTTGTCCAGGCCCTCGCGTATGGAGTTGGCCTTGTTGCCGGCATAGATGGCCAGGCCGGCGTTGAATCCGACGATGTCGCGCGCCGCGCCGGGAACGTTTTCGAGCGCCTGCATGATCAGTGTAGCCGACTCGTCGCGATTGCTCACCTTGATCGAGCGGTTGGACATCATGGACATGCCGAAATCCTCGGGGTGGATTTCGTACTCGCGGATGGTGCCGTCCTTGAGTTCGCCCACGAGCGTGGGGGCGCCCAGCGAAGCTTCGTCCATGCCGTCCTTGCCGTGCACGATGAGCACGTGCTTGGAGCCCAGGCGCTCCATGGCGCGAACCTGGATGCCGACCAGGTCGGAGTGGAACACGCCCATGAGCTGGTTGGCGGCGTTGGCGGGGTTGGTGAGCGGGCCGAGGATGTTGAAAATGGTCTTGACGCCCAGTTCCTTGCGGATGGCGGCCACGTTCTTCATGGCGCCGTGATGCGCCGGCGCGAACATGAAGCCGATGCCGGTCTGTTCGATGCTCTCGGCGATCTGCTCGGGAGACAGGTTGATGTTGATGCCCAGGGCCTCGACCACGTCGGCGCTGCCGGAGGACGACGACGCGCTGCGTCCGCCGTGCTTGGCGATTTTGACGCCGGCGGCGGCGGCCACGAACATGGAGGCGGTGGAAATATTGAAGGTGTTGGAGCCGTCGCCGCCGGTGCCGCACATATCGAGCAGGTTGCCGGGGTCGGGGGTATGCACTTGCAGGGCGAATTCACGCATGACCTGGGCCGCCGCGGTGATTTCGCCGATGGTCTCTTTTTTGACGCGCAGCCCCATGATGAGGGCGGCGGCGATTTGCGGCGAAAGCTCACCGCGCATCAGCAGGCGCATCAAGTGCAGCATTTCGTCGTGGAAGATTTCGCGGTGCTCGATACAGCGGGCCAGGGCTTCGGTGGGGGTGATGGCGGTGGTCATTGTTATTCCTTTTATTGAATTGTCAGAAAGTTGCGCAGCAGCGCGTGGCCGTGCTCGCTGAGTATGGATTCAGGATGGAACTGTACTCCGTAGACGGGCAGGGTCTTGTGGCGCACGCCCATGATCTCGCCGTCTTCGCTTTCGGCGGTGATCTCCAGGCAGTCGGGCAGCGAACCGCGTTCGATGGCCAGCGAGTGATAGCGCGTTACGGTAAAGGGCGAAGGCAGGTCCTTGAAGACGTCGGAGCCCGTATGGGTAATGGCCGAGGTCTTGCCGTGCATCTGCGTCTTGGCGCGGATGATGTTGCCGCCGTAGGCGGCGCCGATGGCCTGGTGGCCCAGGCATACGCCCAGAATGGGCACCTTGCCTGCAAAGGCCTGGATCAGCGCCACGGAAATGCCCGCCTCGGCCGGCGAGCAGGGGCCGGGCGAAACGCAGATGCGGGCCGGTTGCAGGGCGGCGATTTCCTCGACGGTGGTCTGGTCGTTGCGCAGCACTTTTACCTCTTCGCCCAGTTCGCCGAAATATTGAACCAGGTTGTAGGTAAAGGAATCGTAGTTATCGAGCATCAATAGCATGGCGGGTCTCCGATGGGCATTAGATAGGTTCGTCCAGGCCGAACTGGACCTTCTCGGCGGCGCGCAATACGGCGCGCGCCTTGGCCTCGGTTTCCTGCCATTCTTTTTCGGGGTCGGAGTCGGCCACGATGCCGGCGGCCGCCTGCACGTACAGCATGCCGTCCTTGACGATGCCGGTGCGGATGGCGATGGCCACGTCCATTTCGCCGCTGTAGCTCAGGTAGCCGGCGGCGCCGCCGTAGATGCCGCGCCGCACGGGCTCGAGCTCGTCGATGATTTCCATGGCGCGCACCTTGGGGGCGCCGGTCAGCGTGCCCGCGGGGAAGGTGGCGCGCAGCACGTCCATATTGCTCATGCCTTCGTTCAGCACGCCGCTGACGTTGGAAACCAGGTGCTGCACGTGCGAGTAGCGCTCGATGGTCATGGTGTCGGTCACCTTGACCGAGCCGGTTTGCGCCACGCGGCCCACGTCGTTGCGCGCCAGGTCGATGAGCATGACGTGTTCGGCGCGTTCCTTGGGGTCGGCCTGCAGCTCGGCGGCCAGCGCAGCGTCTTCGGCGGGGGTGCCGCCACGCTTGCGCGTGCCCGCCAGGGGACGGATGGTGACCAGGGTCTGGTCGCGATCGGCTTCGGTAATGGTTTCCTGGCGCACTAGGATTTCAGGCGACGAGCCCACGACGTGGAAGGTGTCGAAATCCCAGTAGTACATATAGGGCGAGGGGTTCAGCGAACGCAGCGAACGGTACAGCGACAGCGGCGAATCGCGGTAGGGCTTGGCGATGACCTGGCTGATCTGCACCTGCATGAGGTCGCCGGCGGCGATGTATTCCTTGGCCTTGAGCACGGCGGCCAGGTAGTCTTCCTTTTTGAAGTCGCGCCGGGAGTCGGTTTGCAGGCTGGAATAGGCGTAGGGAATGACGACCGGCATGCGCAGCTTTTCGCGTAGGTCCTTGATGCGCCGCCGGGCGTTGGCATAGGCCTCGGGCTGTTGCGGGTCGGCGTAAACGACCAGGTAGGTGCGGCCGGCCAGGTTGTCGACCACCACGAACTCGTCCACATGCAGCAGCATGATGTCGGGCGTGCCTTCGTCCTGGCCCGAAGGAAAGGGTTTGACGGCCGGCCCCAGCCGGGGCTCCATGTGGCGCACTGTGTCGTAGCCGAAGTAGCCGGCCAGCCCGCCCGCGAAACGGGGCATGCCCGGGCGCAGCGCCACCTTGAAGCGGGCCTGGTAGGCTTCGATGAAGGCCAGCGGGTCGCCTTCGTGGGTTTCCACGACCTTGCCCTGGTGCACGACCTCGGTCAGCGTGCCGGTGGCGCGGATGATGGTCTTGGCGGGCAGGCCGATGAAGGAATAGCGCCCGAAGCGTTCGCCGCCCACGACCGACTCCATCAGGCAGCTGTTGCGTCCGCCCTCGGGGCCGCTGTAGGCCAGCTTCAGGTAGATGGACAACGGGGTGTCGAGGTCGGCGTAGGTTTCCGCCATGAGGGGAATGCGGTTGTACCCCTGGGCGGCAAGTGCGTTGAATTCGATTTCTGTCATGGTGCTCTCGGGTTGGCTTTGTGGTGCACAAGGACCGGACAGAATCAAAAAAGCCCGGCCATGATTTGTATGGTTCCGGGCTTGGCTGCTTGGTAATGCAGTCGGCACGAGAAGACGGGGTCTTACATGCCGGGAGGGATCACCGCCACCCAGAACACAAGCGCCACCAACGCCAAGTGGCGTTGGGAGTTGTGCAATAAGACAGGGTAGCGATCATGGTGTTTGTTTTTTTGAACGTTGCCGAAGATGCTGGAAGGAATCAGGCGGAACCCAGGAGGGCGGTTTGGCCCTGGCCGGTTCGGCGCTTGCTGATCCATTGCGCGGCGGCTTCGATGGACATAACTATATCATCGACTTTCAGATTTTGCACGTCCTGGCCGTGGTTGTAGCCGTACGGAACGGCCAGGGCGGCGATGCCGGCCGCCTGGGCCGCCTGGGCATCGTTGATCGAATCGCCGATCATCACCGCCTGTCCGGGCGCGGCGCCCAGTTGCGCGCAGGCATGCAGCAGGGGCGCGGGCTGCGGCTTCTGCTCGGGGCAGGTGTCGCCGCAAACCACGCATTCGAAATACGGCGCCAGCCCGCTGCGTTCCAGCAGGGGCAGGGTGAATTCGGTGGGCTTGTTGGTTACCACGGCCAGCTTCAGGCCCATGCGCGCGAAGGCCCGCAGTCCTTGCTCGACCCCCGCATACAGGACGGCGCGCTGGCCGTTGAAACGGTGGTAGTGCTGGCGGAACAGCGCTTGCGCGCGCTCCTGCAGGAGGGTCTGGTCGCCGCTTTTCCCCTGGCGGGCCAGAACCGAGGCAATAAGCGCTTTCGTGCCTTTGCCCACAAGCGAAGCGACGGTTTCCTGCGAAAGCTGCGCAAGGCCCAGATCGGCAAGCATGGCGTTGGTGGCGTCGGCCAGGTCGGGAATGGTGTCGAGCAGGGTGCCGTCCAGGTCCAGCAATACAGCGGTATATGGCATGTTCTTGGCGCGGCTTCAGACGGAAATGGTTTCGCCCTTGAGGATTTCGGCGCGCATGGCGGCAATGACCTCCTTGTAGTCCGGCTGCCCGAAAATGGCCGATCCGGCGACGAAGGTGTCGGCGCCGGCGGCGCGTATGGCCGCGATATTGCCGACCTTGACGCCGCCGTCGACCTCCAGCGCAATGGGCTGGCCGCCCTGTTCCTGCCAGGCCTGGATTTTGCGGCGGGCCTGGGCCAGCTTGGCCAGCGTGGCCGGAATGAAGCTTTGGCCGCCGAACCCGGGGTTGACCGACATCAGCAGCACCACGTCGAGCTTGTCCATGACGTAGTCCATCCAGTCGAGCGAGGTGGCCGGGTTGAAGACCAGGCCGGCCTTGCAGCCGTGTTCCTTGATGAGGCCCAGCGTGCGGTCGGGGTGGCGGGAGGCCTCGGGATGGAAAGTGATGATGTTGGCGCCGGCCTTGGCAAATTGCGGGATAATGGCGTCGACGGGTTCGACCATGAGATGCACGTCGATGGGCGCGTCGGTGTGCGGGCGCAGGGCTTCGCACACCATGGGGCCGATGGTCAGGTTGGGTACATAGTGGTTGTCCATGACATCGAAGTGAATCCAGTCGGCGCCGGCCGCGACCACATTGCGGACTTCCTCGCCCAGGCGGGCGAAATCGGCGGAAAGCAGGCTGGGGGAGATGCGGGTGGTGGGTGTCGTGCTCATGGGCGTAAACTGGATCCGTTTGCAAAAGAAAAAACTGGCGCAAGCGCCATTATTGCAGGTTAGGGCCTGTTAACCCTATTATCGGGAATTTTTACATGAAGCCTTACGACCTGTCCGTTATCGTGACGCCGCAATATCTGCCCGAACAATCCGATCCCAACGAACAGCAGTTCGTATTCGCCTACACGGTCCGAATCACCAATAACGGCGCGCATCCGGCCCAGGTCATCAGCCGCCACTGGGTCATCACCGACGGCCGGCAAAACGTGCAGGAAGTGCGCGGCCTGGGGGTCGTGGGGCAGCAGCCTTTGCTGAATCCGGGCGAAACATTCGAATACACAAGTGGCTGTCCCTTACCAACACCCATAGGCACCATGCGCGGTACTTACCATTGCGTGGGCGATAATGGCATTCCGTTCGAGGTGCCCATCGACGAATTCGTCCTGGCCATGCCGCGCACCTTGCATTGAATCGCTTTCCCCTTTACCGATGTCCATGAAGAAACTATTGCTTTCGTCCGCGCTGCTGGCGCTTCTGGCCGCGTGCAGCACGGTGCCGCCCGAGTCCGGAGTGACGCCGGCGCCCTCCGTCGGGCAGGCTGAAAACCTGGTCGAACAGCCCTTGCGAGTTCCCGATCTGGCCGCCATGCGGGACACCAAGCCCCGTGCCCTGGCCGGAAAATTCCAGCAGGCCAGTTGGGCGGCCTTGCCGGGCTGGCAGTCCGACGACCTGCATCTGGTCTGGAAAGCATTTGTCAATAATTGCAAGGGCTTGATGCGGCCGGTGTCGGGTTCGCTGGCTCTGCCGGCGCGGGCGACGCCGCGGGTCTGGCAGCCGGTTTGCTCTGCTGTGCTGCAGTCGGGCATTGCCGTCGGCAACCCCGATACCGCCCAGGTGCGCCGGTTCCTGCAAGAGCATCTGCAGCCCTGGCGGCTTCTGGACCCCGCCGGGCATGCGGCGAAAAACATGGTGACGGGCTACTACGAGCCTCTTATCCACGCTTCGCGCATCCACCAGGGGGCTTATCAATGGCCTTTGTATGCCGCTCCGGCCGACCTGCTTACCGTGGATCTGGGCGCGGTGTACCCCGAGCTGGCCGGCAAGCGCGTGCGGGGCAAGCTGGTCGGCAACCGTGTCGTGCCCTATGACACCCGGGCCCAGATTGCTTCGTCGCCCACGCAGCCGCCCGTCATTGTCTGGGCCAACGACCCGGTCGACGCGTTCTTCCTGCAAATCCAGGGCTCGGGCCGTGCGCAGCTGCCCGACGGCGAAGTCGTGCGCCTGGCGTATGCCGACCACAATGGCCGCCCTTACGCGTCCATCGGCAAGTGGCTGGCCGATAAAGGCTATATGCCTCTGTCGCAGGCTTCCATGCAGAACATCAAGGCTTGGGCCAAAAGCAATCCCGGCCGGGTGCAGGAAATGCTCAACGCCAACCCCGCCATGGTGTTCTTCCGCGAAGAGGCCATCGTCGATCCGGAGCTGGGCCCCAAGGGCGCCTACGGCCTGCCGCTCATCGGCGAGCGCTCCGTCGCCATCGACACGACCTTCGTGCCGTTGGGAACGCCGTTGTTCCTGTCCACGCAATATCCGGCTTCGAAGAAGCCCTTGCAGCGCCTGGTGTTTGCGCAGGATACCGGCGCCGCCATACGGGGCGCCGCGCGCACCGATTTCTATTGGGGCTTCGGCGAAGAAGCCGGAGCGCAGGCCGGCCGCATGAAGCAGCAGGGCGAAATGTGGGTGCTGTGGCCCAAGCAGGGCGGCGCGCCTTCTGCTAGGTAAGCCCTATATGAATACCGAAAACATCGTCGTATGCGGAACCAGCATCGTCGGCCTGGCCACGGCGCTGGGGCTGACCAAGGCGGGGCTGCGGGTAACGCTGCTAGGCCCCAGCGTAGCCGCGCCGCCGGCGGTGCCCGGCCAGTATTGCCCGCGCGTTTACGCCATATCGCCCTCCAGCCAGAGTTTCCTGGAACACCTGGGCGTATGGGGCATGCTGGATGCCGCGCGGATAACGCCGGTGGAATCCATGGAAGTGTTCGGAGACGCAAGCGGGCAGGTGGCGCTGCGTGCCTGGCAGGCCGCCATGCCCACCCTGGCCTGGATCGTCGAATCCAGCGAGCTGGAGCGCGTGTTGCGGCAGGCTGTGCAGGTTTTCGGCATCGCCTGGCAAGCCGAGAAGTTTCAGGGCCTGGAATCCGGCGCGGTTGTGACCGACACGGGCCGGCGCATTCCGGCTGGCCTGGTGGTGGGCGCCGATGGCGCAAGCTCGCCGGTGCGCGCCGCCTCGGGCATCAGCCATGAGTCCAAGGCCTATCACGCCACCGGCCTGGTCGTGCATCTTACCGCCGAGCTGCCGCACTTGAACGCCGCCTTGCAGTGGTTTACCTTCGATGGCGTGCTGGCCTTGCTGCCCATGCCCGATACCGCTGACGGACACCAGGTCTCCATGGTGTGGTCCATGCCTCGGGCCCAGGCCGATGCGCTGCAGGCTTTGCCCGAGGCCGAACGCAATGCCCAGCTTGAACTGCGCCTGCTGGAAGCCAGCCAGGGGCGATTGGGCCGGCTGACGGTGCGTGGTGTGTTGGCGGGTTTTCCCCTGTTCCTGGAAAAAAGCGGCATGGTGGCGCCCGGCGTCGCGCTGGTGGGCGATGCGGCCCACCGCGTGCATCCCCTGGCCGGCCAGGGTCTGAACCTGGGGCTGGCGGATGCCGAGCAACTGATCGACGTGATCCGCAACCGCGAGCCGTTCCGGGCCGTGGGCGAGATGCGTGTCCTGAGCCGCTACCGGCGCGCGCGCGCCGAACCAGTGCTGGCCATGAGCCTGGCCACCGACGGCCTGCACCGCCTGTTTGCATCGCAGGCGGCGCCGTTGGCCCTGGCCCGCAACGCGGGCATGCAACTGGTCGACCGGCTGCCTTTCGTCAAGCGCTTCCTGATAAGCGGCGCATCGGGCGGTTGAGTAGCGTGCTGTCTGGTATGGCCCATAGCCTATATAATCGCTCGACCCGCGATGTTGTTACTATATTATTCAGACTTTCAGGTTTCAGAGGTTTCATTATGGCTCGGCCGTTAGCAGGTTTGATGTATTCGGTGTTGGCTGGCAGCGTGCTGGCTTTGGGGATGCTGGGGGCAGCCCGCGCCCAGGATGCCAAGGCTCCGGCAGCCGGCGATGCCGCGCCGGCCATGTCGGTGGAGGGGCCCGCCGAGCAGGACCAGCCCGCCTCGGCCGATGCGCTGGCCAAGGTCAAGGAAGCGTTCGAACACCGCTTCGCCGGCATCCAGGTTACGGCGGTGCGCCCCACGCCGCTCGCCGGGCTGTTCGAGGTGCAGGTGGACATGAACCTGATGTACACCGACGCGAACGCCGACTACGTGCTGCAAGGCTCGCTGATCGACGCGAAGGCGCGCGTGGACTTGACGGCCCAGCATCTGGCGAAGCTGTCGGAGGTGCCGTTCGATACGCTGCCGCTGAACATGGCGATCAAGCAGGTAAAGGGCAATGGCTCGCGCAAGATCGCCATGTTCGAAGACCCGAATTGCGGGTATTGCAAGCAGATGCACCGCACGCTTGAAAGCGTGGACAACATTACCATCTACACCTTGCTGTACCCCATCCTCGCGCCGGATTCCACCGTAAAGGCGCGCAATATCTGGTGCGCGAAGGATAAGGCGGTCGCCTGGCGCGACTGGATGGTCAATGCCAAGACACCGGCGCAAGCGCAATGCGATGCGCCCATCGACCAGTTGCTGGCGCTGGGGCATAAGCTGAGCGTGCGGGGCACGCCGACCATAATTTTCGCCGACGGCAGCCGGGTCGGCGGCGCGATGCCGCTGGATGCCTTCAACAAAAAACTGGCCAGCGTAAAGGCCAAGTAGCGGTTGCTGGCTGCCGAGCCGGGCGCGGCCGGCTCGTTTCGTTCTTGCTTCACATTGCGCTCTCGTCGTGGCCCGTGGGGAGCCGCGCATGAGGGGTTAACCCTGCCATAAAAAATTGTATGGCTACCGGCATATAAATAGTATTAGACCCTCGTCCGGCGCGATGCTCCAATTCGTGAACGGGACGAGGTTTTCGCAGGTGCGACGGCCAGCGTCCTTGATCATGACAAGAACGAGGAGCAAGCCGTGATTCGTATCAAGCCTTCCGCCCTATTTTCATTTTTTGCGGCCGTCAGCCTTGCGTTGGGCATGGCGTCGGCGCAAGCGCAGGTCAATGGCAAGCGCATCGCCTACCTGACCGCAACGACAAGCAATCCCTTTATCGCGGCCCTGGCCGCGACCATCCAGTCCGAAAGCGAAAAGAACGGCATGGCAGCCACCGTGCTGACCAGCCCCTACGATGCCGCCTTGCAGAGCCAGCAGGTCAACGACGTGATCGCCAAGGGATACGACGCGCTGGTCATTACGCCCATCAGCGAACGGGGCATCATCCCGGCCCTGGTCGCGGCCAAAAACGCCAAGCTGCCTGTCTTTGTCGTCAACTCCCCGGTGGCCGACGGCAATGACGGCCTTTACGAGTCGTTTATCGGCGAAGATCACGTGGTTCTGGGGAAACTGACCGGGGAGGCGCTCGCAGCCGCCCTGAAAGACCGCAAGAATCCCAAGGTGGCTCTCGTCACCGGCTCCTTGGCCGAAGGCGTTGCGCCACGGCGTCTGCAGGGCTTCAAGGCGGCCGTGGCCGCTCACCCCGAGATCAAGATCGTGGCTACCGAAGATGCCAAATGGGATACCGCGGCCAGCGAACGCATCGCCGGCCAGTTGTTCGCGCGCTTCGCCGCGCAGGGCGGGCTGGATGCCGTTTACGGCATGGCGGACAACATGGCGCACGGAGTCATATTGGCGGCCAAGGCGGCGGGTGTGCCCTTGGGAACAGGCAAGGGCGAGTTGGTCGTCGTCAGTTCAAACTGCATGAAGTTCGGTGTGGATCACATTCGCAACGGCGAGCAATACAGCACTGCCACGCAAATGCCGGTGCGTACGGGCAAGGCGGCCGTTGCGACAGTCGTCGACTTCCTGAATGGCAAGCCTGTCGAAAAGCACAACTATCTGAAGATGGCGGCCATTACCAAGGCCAATCTGGCCGAGTACGCGGACGCCTGCACGTATTAAGCGGACGAGTCAGCATGACGCAGGTACTTGAAGCCCGCAATGTTCAAAAGGCATTCGGCACGATCCAGGCGCTACGGCCTACTTCGTTTTCCGTTGCACAGGGCGAAATTCGCGCCCTGTGCGGTGAGAATGGCGCGGGCAAAAGCACCTTGGTCAAGTTGTTGACGGGAATCCATCGTCCCGATGCCGGTGAAATCCTGGTCGATGGCGTAGCCAGGCATTACAAAAGCTCTCGAGATTCGCAAGCCGACGGAATAGCCTTCGTGTCCCAGGAGCTGAGCATCATTCCTCATCTCTCTGTATTGGACAACGTCTTGCTCGGCCATCGCGACGTGCCGTTCCTGCATCGGCGTGCAAGCCTGCGCCGGCAAGCGGCCGAGGCATTGGAAGTGGTCGGGCTGGATCAGTTTGCCCTGGGGACTCTGGCTGCCGAGCTTTCACTGGGCGAATGGCAATTGCTTGAAATCGCGCGCATGCTTGCGCGCAAGGCACGTGTGCTTTTGCTGGACGAACCGACGGCCACGCTCAGCGATGGCGAAATCGAGCGGGTCTTCGCAGCGCTGAGGCGTGTCCGAGGCCTGGGCTGCTCCGTTATTTTCATTACTCATCGCCTGGCGGAAGTCTTCGAGATCTGCGACAACGTGACCGTATTGCGCAATGGCGCCGAGGTGGCGACCCTGCCGATTGCCCAGGTGGATCGGGAAAGCCTGATCGAGATGATGCTGGGCCGCTCCTTGGGACAGATGTATCCGCCGGCCGGAAGCCCGAGCGCCGAAACGGGCTTGGCGGTTTCGAATCTTGCCGTGCCGGGCATCGTGCATGCCCTTTCCTTTCAGGCGCTGCGGGGGCAGGTCGTCTGTCTTTCGGGCCAGATAGGCTCGGGGGCGGCGGAAGCCGTGCGAGCGCTGGCGGGACTGGTCTACAACGCCACCGGACGGGTCATGGTGGGCGGTCGTCCCATGCGTCTTGGCTCTGTCGGCGAGGCGGTGCGGGCCAATGTCCGGTTCGTGTCCGAGGACCGGGCCGGCGAAGGAATTTTCCTGGATCTGCCAGTACGGCTCAATCTGCTGGCCTCCCAGTTGGAGCGTATCGCAACGGCGGGCTTCATTTCGCAGCGGAAACTGGATCAACTGGCGCATGACGCCTGCGTCAAGGTGGCGCTGGACCCCGCCAGGCTGAGCTCGACCGCCGGCGATCTCAGCGGCGGCAACCAGCAGAAGATTGCCGTGGCCCGTTCCTTGACGGATAGCGAGTTTGGCGTTCTGTTGCTGAACGAGCCAACGCGGGGAGTCGATGTGGGTGCTCGCGCCGAAATCTATGGGCTCATGCGCCGGGTTTGCGATCAAGGTTTTTGCATTGTCATGATGTCGACGGATATTGAAGAGGTGGCGGGCATGGCGGATGTGGTGATCACGATGTTCAAAGGCCGGCAGGTGGCGCGGTATGCGCGGCCGGATATTTCGCGCAACCGCCTATTGTCCGACATCACGCACAGCGAGCAGCCCCTGGAGAAGGCGGTATGAGCGTCTCTGCATCTTCCAGCATGCCGAGGCGCCGGCTCGAGCGGGCGGGCTCCCCCGATATGCAAACCTGGGTCACGTGCGCAGCTTTGGCCGTGCTTGTCATCGCGGCTTTCACGACTTCGGGCTTTGCCAGCCTGCCCAACCTCATTGCTCTTACCGGCACGCTGTCGCTGATCGGCTGCGTGGCGGTGGGCATGACGTTCATTACGTTGTCGGGCAATATCATGTCGTTCTCGCTGGGCGCTACATGCGCGGCGACGGCGATGCTGGTCGCTTATCTTTCTGGCCATGGCTTTGTCCTGGCCGCCGGGGCCGGGCTCGTCCTGGCGATGGCGCTCACAGCGGCTCAGGGCCTGTTGATCGGGGTGTTTCGGGCCAATCCGTTGATTGTCAGCATTGCGTTTCTCAGCCTGATGCTTGGCGTGGCGCAGTACATCGCCGGCGGGCAAAGCATCTACGTTCATGCAGACGCCCTGAATCTGCTCAAAGGCCGCTTGGCGGGCGTACCGATACCTCTTCTGGTGTTTTTGGGGGCGGTCGTTGCCGGAGAAGCCGTTTTGCGTTTGACGAAATTCGGCCAGAACGTGATTCTCGTGGGAGCCAACATCGACGCGGCGGTAGTGGCCGGCATACGGCCATGGAGCACGGTGGCCGGTAGTTATCTTGCCGCCGGACTCTTTACCGGAGTTTCAGGGATATTGCTTGCCGCGCGCTACGGATCGGGCTCCATGGAGTTCGGCGTGGGCTTCGATTATTCCGCGATTTCCGCGGTCCTTGTGGGAGGAACCGCCATCGGCGGCGGCCACGGCTCGGTGTTGCGCACCATGGCCGGCGTCGTATTCATCGGAGTATTGCAGAGCCTGCTGTTGTTGCATGGGCTGGATGTCCAGTATCAGTATCTGTTCATCGGCCTCATCGTATTGGCGGCTATTCTGCTGCAGTCCCGGAGGGGAAGGCGATGAAGAGCATCCATCGACTGCTGGCGCGTCCCGTGCTGCGTCCTTATTTATTGCTGGCGTTGGTCGTCATTGTCTTCAGCGTTCTGCTGGGGGCGGGTAATTTCCTGTCGATGCGCAGCGCATCGAGCATATTCCAGCATTTCGCCACAATCGGTCTGGTGGCCTTGGGACTGGGCCTGACGATGCTCATGCGTGAATTCGATCTGTCCGTGGCGGGCATGATGGGCCTGGGCGGATGCGTGGCTGTTCTAGCGGGAAACGATTCGGCCGTGCTGGGCGTGCTGGCGGCATTGTGCGTCGGCGCGCTTGGCGGTCTCGCGCAGGCGGCCATCATGGTCTGGCTAAGGCTGGGGTCGGTTCCGGTCACCCTGGGGGGACTGCTTACCTTCATCGGCGCCTCGTATGTCATTACGGGCAACCAGACCATTCCTTTCGAGAACATGGAAGTCGCCATTGCCGTCAATGCACCGGTCCTGGGTTTTATCTCCTTGAGGGCGCTGGTCGTGGTGGTGTTGTTCCTTGTCGCAGCGTCAATCATTGGGTACACCAGGGTCGGCCGCGACTTGGTCGCGGCAGGCAGCAACCGGCAGGGCGCTGTGGTGGCCGGCGTCAATCCCCATGCCATACAACTGGGCGTCTTTGCCTGCTCGGGGGCCTTGGCTGCTTTGGCTGGCGCCATGCTCAGTTTCGGCCTGCTGTCCGCATCGCCGTCGGGCGCGGTGGCGGACATTCTGGTGCCGGCCGTCGCCGCCGCGATTCTGGGCGGGGTGTCCTTGTCGGGCGGCGTGGGGCGGCCGCTTGGAATTGCCGCCGGGGTGTTGATTTTATGTGTCTTGCGTACGGGGCTGACCTCGCTGGGGGTGCAGCCTTACGTGCACGACGTGGCAACGGGCGCAATTCTGCTGGCCGTTGCCATTGCGGATGGCCCGCACCTGGCCATGCGGCTCTATCAGCTTGGCTGCGGGCGAAAAGCACAGTGGTTGCATCATCAAGGAGATTTACGTGCAGAACCAAACGATTTCAGATGAAGAGTTTTTCCGGCAGCGCGGATTCGGGCAGGCCATCGGCTTTGGCAAGCGCGCGGCGCTTATCGTGGTCGACATCATCCAGGCCTTCACCGATCCGGACATGCCCTTGGGATCGAATCTGGATGACGAGATCATCGTCGCGAACCAGGTAATCGACGCCTGCCGGTCGGCCAAAGCCCCTATTTTCTTCACGACGACCGCCTACGACGATGCGGGACTGAAGGACGGCGGGATCTGGGTGCTCAAGCAGACCGGGTCAGCCACACTGCGCAGCGGCACGCCCGCCGTGGAACTGGATTCGCGACTGCACTACCAGGATGGCGATTCATTGCTGATCAAGAAATACGCGTCCTGCTTTTTCGGCACCGACTTGCTGTCGCGGCTGGTGGCGCACGGCGCGGATACGGTCATCATCGTCGGCTGCACGACCAGCGGCTGTGTGCGCGGCACGGCGGTGGACGCCGTGCAAAACGGATTCCGCCCCATCATCGTGCGCGAGGCCGTCGGAGATCGGTCACGCGCCGCGCACGAGCAAAGCCTTTTCGACCTACAGGCAAAGTACTGCGATGTCGTCGGCCTGAGCGAAACGCTGGACTACCTGAGGGTCGCCTGAACGACAGGTTTTCTCCGGGGGGATCCCAGGCGATTTTCCCCGACATATAAAAGACGGAGACTTATCAATGCAAGAGCCAAACAGATTCGATTATTCGCCCATTACCGAGCGCCCGCCGCTTAAACTGCCCAACGGTGCACGGGTTGCGGTTTGGGTCATACCCAACGTCGAGCATTTTTTATTCGATCGACCTTCTACCTCGTTGACGGGCGTCACGGCGGGCTTGGTTCCCGACGTTCTCAACTATTCATGGCGCGATTTCGGCCCGCGCGTCGGGTTCTGGCGTATGCTCGACATCATGAACAAGCACGGTGTTCGGGGAACCGCGGCGCTCAATTCGGATGTCTGCCGCTTTTATCCCCAGCTCATCAAGGCCGGCAACGAACACGGCTGGGAGTGGATGGCGCATGGCAAGAACAATTCTCAGTTGATCACCAAGCTGGAAATGGATGAAGAGCGCGAGCTCATCAAGCATGTCATCGACACCATCCATGAAGCCTCCGGGAAGCGTCCCCGGGGGTGGCTCAGCCCCGCACTGAGTGAAACCGCCAATACTCCCGACTTGCTGGCCGAGGCGGGCATAGAATATACGGCCAACTGGGTGAACGACGAACAGCCCTATCCGTTCAAGGTAAAGAGCGGCTCTTTGATTTCCTTGCCCTATGCGATCGAGATCAATGACATTCCCTGCTTTTTGGATCTGAAGCAAAGCGGCGAGCAGTTTGCCAAAATGATATGCGACACATTCGATGTGCTGCATGAGGATGCGGCGGACAGTGCACGGGTCATGGCGATTTCCATACATCCGTTCCTGATCGGCCATCCGCATCGTAGCAAGCCCTTCGACCGGGCTCTGCAGCATATCCGCGATACCGGTGGTGCCTGGTTCGCCACAGGTTCTGAAATTCTCGATTGGTATCTATCGGCGCGCAGTTGATGTTTGAGCCTGGGCGGGCTCCCGACCCTAGATATAGCCCGCCACTGGCGCGCGCGCATCGATTCTACGAGCCAGACCGTCCTGACGGTCGACAATCATGTCGATCAGATCCGACAAATACGGCATGACACTAGCCTCGTCGAGGAAGGGAGAACCGGGCGTGCGTGCCGAGCGGACGACGTACATGGTCTGGGTCATCAGTGGGTCGTCGATGCGTCGTACCACCAGTTTGCCGCTGGCAACCTCACGCGCCACGGAGCCGTAGGGCAGGACACTGGCCGCCATGCCGCGCAGCATGATTTCACGCAGGCCGGCAATGGATTGCATTTCGTACATGATTTCGCATGGCAGCCCGCGTTCTCCGGCGGCATGTTCCATGATGCAGCGCCCTGCGTCGCGCTTGCCTCCTGTTGCCATGTCCCGGTCAAGCGCTTGTTCCAGTGTCACGATTTCTTCTTTAGGCGCCTGATCCGCTCGAGTTACGAGCAGAAGCTCTTCGCGGAGCACCGGGGTTAGATGGATGCCGGGGCGTTCGGCAACCGAGTAGGCGAATGCAATGTCGATTTCCTTGTTTTCCACGGCATCCACCAGGACGAAGCTGGGATCTTCACGCAGGCAGACCGAGGCATTGGGAAGCTGCTCGCGGCCGATGACTATGGCTTCGGTGCCTATCAGCATGACGAGGCTGGAAGGCATGCCCAGGTTCAGCAGTTGACGGGGCTGTTGCCCAAAGCGCGACACGTCGGTCCGCATCTGCTCCATATAGCCAAACAGGGCGCAGGTGCGCGAATAGAGCAGTTCGCCCGCGGGGGTGGCGTCGACTCCGCGTGAGTGGCGCTGCAACAGCGGCACTCCGACGGTTTCTTCCAGTTGCCGTATGCTCAGGCTGAGAGCCGGCTGGGCGATATAGAGCTGTTCGGCGGCCCGGGTGATGCTGCCGGTTTCAACGACTTTGGCGAAGTAGCGCAGTTGTCTGATATTGAGCAGGGACTCTTTCATGCTTGCCTCGTGTGTCCGTCCTCGGGACATGTAAACAGCGTGTACCAGCGCCGCGTGCCGCTATGTGGGCACTACGGATGAGAAGGAATAGCTTCACGGCGTGAATGCCGGATACGCTGGACATGCTCGTCAGCGTTATGCGGCAGCCGGGGAAACGTTGGGGCGTTGCTGATGCTTGGGTGCGGCATGGCTGACGGCTTGGGCCGTTTTTTGCCGCCCGCGCGGCGCTTGTGAGTTGTCTCCGACCGAAGCCCCTTGTTTGGAGACATGCTGCCGCGCTTCGCGGCTATTGTCAATAAGGAACAGCTCTGTGGATTTGTGCTTCGGGCCGGTAGTTTGTTTCGCTTCAAGGGCCAGGGAGCTTGCCTGCCTGCCTCGAGGGCTTGCCCACCGGAAACTTCTCGTTGACGATTTTTATCCAGTCTTTCAGGCAGTCGTCGTAGTAGGTTTCGTCCTTGGCCCACATGCGGTTGACGGCCATGCCGCGCACCATGTTCAGCGAAAGGTTGAGTATGGTGCGGGCCTGCTGCGGCGAGTGGCCTGCCTTCTTGAAGACTTCCAGCCAAAGCGCGTTGGTGGTCTTGCGGTAGTGATCCATGACCGGGTAGATGCGGGCCATGAGCTCGGGGTCGGTGCGCGACACGACGATGACTTCCAGCGCGGTGTGGAAGGGCCAGTCGAAATACACGCTTAGCTGGTCGGAGATGAAACTTTCGATCGGTTTCTTTACCGCTTGAGGGGTGCGGGCCAGACGCTGCCCGCGGATGATGCATTCGTCGTACACCGCGGCCGTCGCCGCGATGACGAGTTCGGCCTTGTTGGCGTAGTGATGCATCAGGGCGCCGTTGGAAAGCCCGGCCGTCTTGGCGACTTCCTTGGTGGTCAACCCGTTGTAGCCCTTGCGCCGCAGGACGCTTATGGTGGCGGCCAGCAGACGCTCTTTGGCGTCGCGGCTGCGATCCTCCTGCGTGCGCCGCTGTGCCTTGACGGGCTCGGGAACGCGGCCATCGAGCAAGGGCAAAGCGTCGGACGATTCCGGCTCTGGCGTGGTGTCTTGATCGATGGAGGGGTTCTTTCTGGAAGCCATGCGCGGTGGGGTTCGGATTGAGACTGGTCGAGCCGATTATATCGTCAGGGGTGTTTCGCTCGCGGCGGTGACGTTGCTGCGCCGCCGAGGCACGGTGTTTGCGCCAAGGCTAGGTCCATTCTTCCAGCCTCAGCGTGGCGCGGATCAGGCGCTGTTCTTCCCGTTCGATTTCTTCCAGGTTTTTTCTGATGCCCCGGATATGGTCTTGCGCGGCTTTGCGCGCTTGCTCGGGCAGTTTCCCGGTTACCGCCTGGAACAGGCGGGCATGCTGGCGGTCGATCTGCTTTTTTTGTGCCTCGCGGTGGTAAAGGTTGTTGACCGAGGCGAAGACCGAGCTTAGCAGCAGATTGGTCAGCGAACCCAAGGTGTGAACCAGCACGGGATTGTGAGAGGCTTCGTAGATGGCAAGGTGGAAAGCGTGGTCCAGCCTGGCATGGGCCTGCGGGGTGGTTTCGCGGCCCTGGGCCTCGGTCAGTTGCTCATAGCGGCGCGCGATCAGCGCATAGTCGGCCTGCGTGCCGCGCAGCGCGGCCAGCCGGGCCGATTCGGCCTCTAGGAGCTCCCGCACTTCCAGCAGGTCGAACAGCGTGCGCGGCTGGGAGTCCAGAAGATGCAACATGGGCGTTGTCTGTACGGCTTCGGACATCAGGTTGGCGACGAACGAGCCTTTGCCGTGGGAGGTCGTGATCAGGCCGCGGGCCCGCAATAGATTGAGCCCTTCGCGCAGCGCCGCGCGCGACACGCCCAGCTTTTCGGTCAAGCGCCTTTCCGAGGGAAGCATCTGGCCGGCCTTGAGCACGTTGTCGACGATCAGGCGTTCGATTTTCTCGGCGACGGCGTCAGCGACGGTTCGATTCCTATCGGCTTCCAATTCGTGACTAAAACTGGTATGACCAGATGGTTTTATGTGAATTTCTTGCTTCATGAATTTTAATCATGTATTTGTTTTTAATAAGTAAATTTCTTTTAAATACGGAAGATAGCTTTTAAAAAGTGGTCTGTCCAGTTGATTTTCATATGGACAAGGCACGGTTTCTGGTGGAGCATCGTGCTGTCTGCCCTGGGAGCCATATGAAAAGAGGTGTTGAGGCATGAGCCTACTGTACGACGAGCGGGTTGACGGCGAGTTGCCGAACGTGGATAAGCAGGCGGTCCTGCGGGTGTTGAGGGCCACCGTGCCAGACCTGCGCATCCTGCACGAACTGGAAGACCTGCGGCCTTTCGAATGCGATGGCTTGTCCGCTTACCGCACGGTTCCCATGCTGGCGGTACTGCCCGAAACTGTCGAGCAGGTGCAGGCCATATTACGATTTGCCTCGTCCCATGGCGTGCCGGTGGTGGCGCGCGGGGCGGGAACCGGCTTGTCGGGCGGCGCTCTGCCGCTGGAAAAGGGCATCCTGCTGGTCATGGCGCGCTTCAACCGCATTCTTTCCATCGACGCCGCCGCGGGTGTCGCCCGGGTGCAGCCGGGGGTGCGCAATCTGGCGATTTCCCAGGCGGCGGCGGATTTCGGGCTGTACTATGCGCCCGACCCTTCGTCCCAGATAGCCTGTTCCATCGGCGGAAACGTGGCCGAAAACGCCGGTGGGGTGCATTGCCTGAAGTACGGCCTGACACTGCACAATATTCTCCAGGTTACCGTCGTGACCATCGACGGCGACATCCTGACGCTGGGGTCGGAGGCGCTGGACTGCCCCGGGTTCGACCTGGTCGCCCTGTTCACCGGCTCGGAAGGCCTGCTGGGCGTGGTGGTCGAGGTCACGGTAAAGCTCCTGGCCGTGCCGCAAGCAGCCAAGGTGCTATTGGCCAGCTTCGACGATGTGGAGAAGGCGGGCGCCGCGGTCGCCATGATCATCGGCGCGGGCATTGTGCCCGCAGGCCTGGAAATGATGGACAACCTTGCCATCCGGGCGGCGGAAGACTTCGTCCACGCCGGTTATCCCGTCGATGCGCAGGCCATATTGTTGTGCGAACTCGACGGCGCGCAGGCCGACGTCGCCGAGGATTGCGCCAGGGTCGGCGCCGTCCTGCACGCGGCGGGCGCCGTCGAGGTGCGTGTGGCCAAAGACGAGCAAGAGCGCCAGCGCTTCTGGGCCGGCCGCAAGAACGCCTTTCCGGCGGTGGGGCGGATTTCTCCCGATTATTACTGCATGGACGGCACCATCCCGCGCAAAGAGCTGCCCCGTGTATTGAAGCGAATTGCCGAGCTGTCCGAAGAATATGGCCTGCGGGTCGCCAACGTGTTTCATGCAGGCGATGGCAATATGCACCCATTGATCCTGTTCGACGCCAATATGCCGGGCGAGATGCAGCGGGCCGAAGACATCGGCGCGAAGATCCTCGAACTGTGCGTGGAAGTGGGCGGGACGATTACGGGTGAGCATGGCGTGGGCCGCGAAAAAATCAACCAGATGTGCGCGCAGTTCGACAGCGACGAGCTGCAATACTTTCATGCCTTGAAGGAAGCCTTCGACCCGCATCGGCTGTTGAATCCCGGCAAGAATATCCCGACACTGAATCGTTGCGCCGAGTTCGGGTCGATGCACGTGCACGCGGGAAAAATGGCGCATCCAGAACTGGAGCGTTTTTAATGGGCGGGGGCGATCGTTCGGCGGATATCGCCGGCCGCCTGGTGGACCAGGTACGACAGGCGATTGCGGACGGAGCGACGCTGCGTATCCGCGGTGGAAACAGCAAGGCCATGCTGGGCCGTCCGGTGGAAGCGGCCGAACTCGACGTCCGTGGTCATCGCGGCATCGTGAAATACGATCCAAGCGAACTGGTCGTGACGGTTCGCGCGGGCACGCCGCTTGCCGAGCTGAATGCGGTTCTGGATGCTCAAGGGCAGATGCTGCCTTGCGAGCCGCCCGAATACGCGGGAAACGCAACGGTAGGGGGGGCGGTGGCCAGCGGCCTTGCCGGGCCGCGCAGGCCATGGTCGGGTTCGGTGCGGGACTTCGTGCTGGGCTGCCGCCTTGTCACCGGCCAGGCCAGGCACTTGCGGTTCGGCGGCGAAGTCATGAAGAATGTGGCCGGCTTCGATGTTTCGCGGCTGATGGCGGGCAGTTTCGGATGCCTTGGCGTGCTGACCGAGTTGTCGTTGAAGGTGCTGCCCAAGGCGCGTGAATCGCACTGCCTGTATTTCGATATGGAAGCCGGCGAGGTCCCGGCCGCGTTGTCCCGCTGGCGCCGTGCCGCTTTGCCCCTGACTGGCGCGCTGTACATGGCCGGCAGGCTGCATGTGCGGCTCGAGGGCGGGGCGGGCTCCGTGCAGGCCGCCTGCGGCCAGATGGGGGGCGAAGACGAAGCGTTGCAAATCTGGAGCGACCTGCGCGAACAGCGTTTGCCGTTCTTTGGGGACGGCCGGCCTTTATGGCGCCTTTCGGTTCCGGTCGATGCGCCTGTCGTCGAACTGCCCGGCGAGAGCCTGCTGGATTGGGGCGGCGCCCAGCGCTGGCTCAAGAGCGATGCGCATGCCCAGGAAATACGCGGGCTGGCTCAGTCCTTGGGAGGGCATGCCACGTGCTTCACCCCCGGCCCGGGCATCGAGCCGTTCCATCCGCTGCCCGAGGCGATGCTGCGCATCCAGAAGCGCTTGAAAGCCAGCATGGACCCGCACGGTATTTTCAATCCGGGACGCATGTACCCCGAAATCTGAAGAGCGGCAATGCAAACCAATCTAAGCGAAAACATCAAAGGCCTGCGACGTGCCCAAGAGGCCGAAAGCATCCTGAGGTCCTGTGTGCATTGCGGCTTTTGCAACGCAACCTGCCCAACCTACCAGATCACGGGCGACGAACTGGATGGTCCGCGCGGGCGCATCTATCTGATCAAGTCGTTCCTCGAAGGCGGGCAGGCAAGCGAAAAGACGCAACGGCATCTGGATCGCTGCCTGACATGCAGGAACTGCGAAACGACCTGTCCGTCGGGCGTCCGGTATCACTCGCTGCTCGATATCGGGCGCGCCCAGATGGCGGAGCACGTTTCCAGGCCATGGAAGCAAAGGCTGTTGCGAGGCTGGCTGCGGCTTCTGGTCCCCCGGCGTGCCGCGTTCGGCGCGGCCTTGAAGGCCGGACGCTGGCTTCGTCCCTGCTTGCCCGCAGGCTGGCAGGCAAAAATTCCGGCGCGGGCGGCTGTGGCGAAGGCGAGGCCGCCCGCGCGGCATGGACGCAGGGTCCTCATGCTCGAGGGCTGTGTGCAGCCCGCGCTGTCGCCCAATACGAACGCGGCGGCCGCCCGTGTGCTGGACAGGCTTGGCATCAGTGTTGTGGCGGCCGCCAGCGCCGGCTGCTGCGGCGCCACCGACTATCACCTGGACGCGCAGGAAGAAGGGCTGGCGCGCGCGCGGCGCAATATCGATGCCTGGTGGCCGGCCATCGAAGGTGGCGCCGAGGCCATCGTGATGACAGCCAGCGGCTGCGGCGCTTTTGTGAAGGAATACGCGGATCTGCTAAGCCACGACCCCGCCTACGCGGAAAAGGCCCGGCGCGTCAGCAGCCTGACCCGCGACCTGGCCGAAGTCATCGCCGCCGAGCCGCTGACCGAACTGCGCGCCGATCCGCACATGAAAGTGGCCTTCCACTGCCCGTGCACATTGCAGCATGCCCAGAAACTTGGCGGCTCCGTGGAACGCATACTGGCGTCGCTGGGGTTCGACCTGGCGCGCGTGCGGGATGCGCATTTGTGCTGCGGGTCGGCGGGTACTTATTCCATAACCCAACCCGAACTGGCCACGACGCTGCGCAACAACAAGCTGGATGCTCTGGAGGCCGACAAGCCTGACGTGGTCGCCACGGCCAATATCGGCTGCCAGACGCACCTGAGCAGCGCGGCGCGCACACCCGTGCGGCACTGGATCGAGCTTGTCGAGGAAGCCCTGCTCTAAAAAGGCGGTTCAGTTACGCTGTTGATACAAATAAAAACAAACCGTCTACTCTGTTTGTGATAATTTTACGGAAAATCAATCAGCAGGAATGAGCAAGATCGCTTGCGGGCCGAGTCCGGGTGGGGTCGGCGCCAAAGGCCGCGGGCGCGAGCATTTGTTCGATCAAGGAGACGACAATGGCATTTATCAAAAACGCCTGGTATGTGGCGTGCTGGAGCGACGACGTCAAAGAGGGCGAGCTGTTTCATCGCAAGCTGCTCGACGAGCCGGTGGTTTTCTACCGCAAGCAAAACGGCGACGTCGCGGCGTTGCAGGATCGGTGTCCGCACCGCTTCGTGCCTCTGCATCTGGGCAAGATCGTGAACGATGGCGTGCAGTGCGCCTACCACGGCCTGGAGTTCGACTGTACGGGGCAGTGTGTCAAGAACCCGCACGGCGAGGGAAAAATCCCGGCGGCGGCCAAGGTGAAAAGCTATCCGGTGGCCGATCGGCACCGCATGATCTGGATCTGGATGGGCGACGAGCCCGCCGATCCGGCGAAGATCCCCGACTACAGCGTACTGGACGAAGGCTCGGGCTATGGCACGAGCTTCGGCCATTTGAACATTCCGGCGCATTACGAGCTCATGGGCGAGAACCTGCTGGATCTCAGCCATATCACCTACGTGCACGACGGCTACCTGGGCAGCCCGGAGCAGGTGGGCGCCGACCAGGAGCTGGTCGAGGACGGCGACAACCTGCAGTGCAACCGCTGGATGCCCAATATCTCGGTGCCGGGCATCTTCGACATGCTGTACCGCCGCGACGGCAAGCCGGTGGATATGTGGACCAATATGCGCTGGATTCCGCCAAGCTGTTTCCTGCTGGATACCGGCGTGCACGAGGTCGGCGGCAAGCGTGAAGACCATGGCTGGTACTACGGGGTGCATATTCTGACCCCCGAAACCGAAAAGACCACCCACTACCATTTTGCCGCCGCCATGCCGGCCGGCACCAGCCTTCCCCCTGAAGCCGACAAGAAGTTCCGGGAAATGCGGCGCTATGCCTTCGAGATGCAGGATCTGCCCATGATCGACGCTCAGCAGGAGGCGATCGGCGATTCGGATTTCTGGGCGATGAAGCCGGTGTTGCTGAGCATTGATGCGGGGCCGGTGCGCATGCGCCGCAGCATCGAGCGCATGCTCAAGGAAGAGGCGCAACGCAGCGCGGAGAAAGCCGCTGCGCCCGGAGCTCGCGCGGCCGGCGCCGTGGCGGCGCCCGACCCGGTTGCCGCCGAGATGCACTGAACCCGCGCCAAAGCGCAAGCCGCGTGCGCAGGCCGAGACTTGCGCCTCAGGACGCGGCCCGAAATCATTGCCGGAGCCGAAGGCTCCAGCGGTTGTTGCGGGGGAGCTCCGGGTCTTGGATCGGGAGCTCTTCGTGTGCAGTACCGCAGTTCATTATTAGAAACTTGAAAACCCAGGAGACAAATCTTGAAGAAAATGATTCATGCCGCGTTGGCGGCTTCGGCATTGTCGTTGTCGTTTGCGGCGGCGGCCCATGCCGATCCAATCAAAATCGGCTTTATCGGCGAGCTTTCGGGCCCGGCCGCGGCGGTGGGGCAGGACATGCTGGATGGCTTCAACCTGCTGCTGGAGGAGCAGGGCGGCAAGCTCGGCGGCCATGCCATCGAGCTCATCCGCGAGGACAGCCAGCTGAAGCCCGACGTGGCCAGGCAGGCGGCGCGTAGCCTGGTTGAAAAAGAAAAAGTGCCCATCATCACGGGGGTGTCGTTCTCGAACGTGATGATGGCCATCCACAAGTACGTGACCGATCACGAGGTGTTTCTTGTGGGGTCGAATGCCGGGCCATCGCAGATAGCGGGCAAGCAGTGCTCGCCGTACCAGTTCATTACTTCGTGGCAGGGAGACCAGGCCGCCGAGGCGGTGGGCAAGTACGCCCAGGAGAAAGGCTATAAGAAGGTCGTGGTTCTGGCGCCCAATTACCAGGCCGGCAAGGATATCGTCAACGGCTTCAAGCGCTATTACAAAGAGCCGCTGGCCGACGAGCTGTACACCTCGCTGAAGCAAATGGATTTTTCTTCCGAGCTGTCAAAGGTCACGGCAGTCGAGCCCGACGCAGTGTTCGCGTTTTTCCCCGGCGGGATGGGTATTGCGTTTGCCAAGCAGTATGCCCAGGCCGGATTGAGCGGCAAGCAGCCTTTGTTGACGACGTTCGTGGTGGATGCGCTGTCGTTGCCGGCCATCGGCGACTCGGCCATGGGAATCATAAGCGGCGGCTTCTGGGCGCCCGATTTCGACAACCCGCAAAGCCGCAAGTTCGTCAAGGATTTCGAAGCCAAGTACAAGCGCGTTCCCTCGAACTATGCGGCGCAAAGCTATGACGCGGCGCTGCTGCTGGATTCGGCCATTGCCAAGGTCGATGGCAAGGTCGGCGACAAGCCGGCCTTCATGGCGGCGCTGAAGGCGGCGGATTTCAAATCGGTGCGCGGCGACTTCAAGTTCGGCAACAACCATTTCCCCATCCAGGGCATGCACATCATGGAGGTGGTCAAGGACGGGCAGGGGCGGTTGAACCTGAAGACCATCGCCACGCCGTTCAAGAGCTACCAGGATGCGTATCACGGGCAATGCCCGTTGCCGTGACGAGGCGGTGCTGGCTGCCGCCCCGAGGGCGGCCAGGGTTTCCGGGAGGGCCCGCAACTTCCCTTCCGTTCACGCCGGCGTCCGCTCAGGCCGCGTGTTAACAGGCCCTAATTTAACGAGGTCGAAAACAGGTTGAAGATGACGTTGCGCAGCCACTGATTGCCCGGCTCCTTGTGGTACTTGGCGTGCCAGAACAGGTTGATGCCGATCTTGGGCAGGGCAATCGGGTGGCTGACGTAGCTTAGATTGAAGGGCTCGGCGTAGCGTCGGGCGTAGCGTTCGGGCACGGTGGCGATCATGTCTGAGGTCGCCAGAATATGTCCCACGGCCACGAAATGTGGTACCAGCAAGCGCACCCGCCTTTTCGACCCTTTGCTTTCGATGATTTCGTCTACGTGCGCATGGCCCGTTCCGGTGGAAACCACGACCACATGATCCGCGTCGAAGAACTGGCGCTGGGTGATCTTTCCTTTGTGCCTGCTTAATGGGTGCTCTTTGCGGAACAGGCAGACATAGCTTTGCATGAACAGCCTTTGCTGGAAAAAGCCTGTTTTAAGCTGGGGCAGCAGGCCGATGGCCAGATCCACGCGGCCTGTTTCCATTTCGTCGCGCAGGTTGTCGGAGCTGTTGCGCACGGTGCTCAGCGTGACGCCCGGAGCGATTTCCTCCAGAAGATTCATGAGCTTGGGCAGCAGCTCGATCTCGCCCAGGTCGGTCATGCCCAGGATGAACTTGCGCTTGCTGGTGGACGGGTCGAACACCGTTTGCTGGTTGAGTGTGTTGTGCAGGGTGCTGAGCGCGTAGGCAATGGGCTCGGCAAGCTGGATGGCGTACGGAGTGGGTTCCATGCCCCGCGAGGTGCGCAGGAACAGCTCGTCGCCCAGCAGGATGCGCAGCCGCTTGAGCGCATTGCTGACCGTGGGCTGGGTGAGCCCCAGCTTTTCGGCGGCGCCCGAGACGCTGCGCTCGGTCAGCAAATGGTGGTAGATGACCATGAGGTTCAGGTCGATGTCTTTGAGGTCCATGGAGGCCGTCCGGAATAATGATATTCAGGAAATCTATACAGTTAATTCATCATATTCTATTTATCTATTTTAATCCCGTGCCTATACTGAACGCGATTCAAGTTTTTATGGATCGCAGCCGCGCCGGCGAACGATGCGCGGATGCATAAAACACGAGACGAGTCATGGAATTACTAGTACAGCCTTTGGATCAGACGTTGATGGTCGAGGCCGGCGCCAATCTGCTGGAGGTTCTGCGCTCCAACGACGTGCCTATTTCGTACAGTTGCATGGCGGGCCGCTGCGGCACCTGCCGCTGCAAGGTCGTCGATGGCGAAGTGCTTGAGTCGGGCCGCGAAATCAAGCGCACCGGCCTGAACGACGGCGGCTACGTGCTGGCGTGCATGAGTGTGCTTACCGGGGCCTGTACGGTGGAAATCCCCGAGCCCGACGAGGTGGTCACGCATCCGGCGCGCATCATCAAGGCCAAGGTGGTGTCCGTGCAGGACATGACCCACGACATCAAGTGCGTGCGTCTCAAGCCCGCCAAGCCTCTTGAGTACTCGCCCGGCCAGTACGCCACGCTGCAATTCAGCCCTGAACACATCCGCCCCTATTCCATGGCCGGCCTGGCCGAGGACGGCGAACTGGAGTTCCATGTCCGCGTGGTGCCCAATGGGCGTGTCAGCGGCTATGTGAACAGCGAACTCAAGGAAGGCGATGCGGTGCGCGTCAGCGGCCCGCTGGGCACGGCGTATCTGCGCCGCAAGCACGAAGGGCCAATCTTGTGCATCGCCGGCGGCACGGGCCTTGCCCCGGTGCTGTCGATCGTGCGCGGCGCGCTTGCCGAAGGCATGGAAAACCCTATTCATATTTATTTCGGCGTGCGTTCGGAGGATGATATTTACAAAGCCGACGTGCTGGAACAGATTGCCAAGGCGCATCGCAACGTTCGCGTCCATATCGTGGTGGCGTCCGGGCCGGCCGGCGCGGGCCTGCGCACAGGGCTGGTTACCGATGCCGTGGCGCAAGACTGGCAAAGCCTCGAAGGCTTTCGCGCCTATGTCTGCGCTCCTCCCATGGTGGAGGCGGCCAGCCTGCTGCTGACCGGCAAGGGCCTGCCTGCCGAGCACATATATGCCGATGCGTTCTACGCCAGCGGCACGTAGCAAGAAAGCCGGGCAGCGCCGCGCGACGCCGTCCGATGCATGGAAATCATGGAAATTGCGCCCCGCGGGGCCATCAATAGTTTGAACAAGGAGACGAGTCATGGGTGACATTCCTGTTGTTTTTCCCACGAACCCCCAGTGGCAGGCCGAAGGCACAAGCCGGATCCCGTTCTGGGCCTATACCGACCACGACGTCTATAAAAAAGAGCTGGAGCGGCTCTTCTACCACGGGCACTGGTGCTATGTGGGCCTCGAGGCCGAAGTCCCGAACCCCGGCGACTTCAAGCGCACCGTCATCGGCGAGCGTTCGGTCATCTTGACGCGCGACATGGATGGCGGCATCAATGTCGTCGAGAACGTCTGCGCGCATCGGGGCATGCAGTTCTGCCGCGCGCGCACCGGCAACAAGAAAGAGCTGGTCTGTCCGTACCATCAGTGGAACTACAGCCTGAAGGGCGACCTGCAGGGTGTGCCGTTCTTGCGCGGGGTCAAGCAGAACGGCAAGGTCAACGGCGGCATGCCCAAGGAATTCAAGACCAGCGAGAACGGCCTGAACAAGCTGAAGGTCGCCACGCGGGGCGGCGTGGTGTTCGCCTCGTTCGACCACGACGTGCAAAGCTTCGAGGACTATCTCGGTCCCGAGATCCTGGGCTATTTCGATCGCCTTTTCAACGGGCGCAAGCTGACCATACTGGGCTACAACCGCCAGCGCATTCCGGGCAACTGGAAGCTCATGCAAGAGAACATCAAGGACCCCTACCATCCTGGGCTGCTGCATACCTGGTTCATCACCTACGGCCTGTGGCGCGCCGATAACAAGTCGGCCCTGCGCATGGACGAGCAGTTCCGCCACGCGGCCATGATTTCCACGCGCGGCAACAGCGGCCAGAAGAACGAAGTGACCAGCGGCGTCACCAGCTTCAAGGAAAGCATGGAAATCCAGGACAAACGGCTGCTCGACATTGTGCACGAAGACTGGTGGGGCGAGCCCACGGCCGTCATGCTCACCGTATTCCCCAGCGTCATCTTCCAGCAGCAGGTCAACAGTGTTTCCACCCGCCACATCCAGCCCAACGGCAATGGCACCTTCGATTTCGTCTGGACGCATTTCGGTTTCGAGGACGATACGCCCGAAATGACGCAGCGCCGCCTGGTGCAGGCCAATCTGTTCGGCCCGGCCGGCTTCGTGTCGGCCGACGACGGCGAAGTCATCGAATTCTCGCAGCACGGGTTCGAGCAAAAACCCTACCATCGCGCGGTGGCCGAGCTGGGCGGCTACGGCGTCGAAGACACCGACCACATGGTGACCGAAACACTGATACGCGGCATGTACAACTACTGGCGCAAAGTCATGGAGATCTAAAAAATGGACTTTCAAACCTATTTCGACTTGACGACGCTGTATTCGGACTATGCGGCGGCGGTGGATGCCTACGATTGGGAAAAATGGGCGGATTTCTTCGTGGAGGACTGCGAATACAAGGTGCAGCCGCGCGAAAACCACGAACGCGGCTTCCCCTTGTCCACCATGTGGTTCATCAGCCGCAACATGCTCAAGGACAGGGCCTACGGCATACGCGAAACCCTGTTTCACGATCCCTACTACCAGCGCCACGTCGTCGGCGCGCCCCGCGTCGTTTCCCACGAGGGCGGCATCATCCAGGCCGAGGCCAACTATGCCGTGTTCCGCACCAAGCTCGATGGCGAGTCCACCGTATTCAACGTGGGCCGCTACCTGGACAGGATCCGGGTCGGGCAAGAGGGCATGAAGTTCGAGTCGCGCTTTTGCATCTACGACTCCGAGATGATCCCCAACTCCATTATTTACCCTATTTGAACGAGGCGGCAGCATGACGAAAAACTGGATAGACGTACTGGCTTCCGAAGACGTGCCCGAGGACGACGTCATCGGCGTGGATGCCGGCGGCAGGCAATTGGCCATCTACAGCGTGGAAGGCGAATTCTTCGCCACCGACAATATCTGTACGCACGGCCATGCGCGGCTTTGCGACGGCTTCCTGGAAGGTTTCGAAATCGAATGCCCGCTGCACCAGGGCCGCTTCGACGTGCGCGACGGCAAGGCGCTGTGCGAGCCTCTTACCGAGGACATCCGCAGCTATCCCCTGAAGATCGAGGATGGCCGGGTCTGGGTGGAGCTGGACGAAGCCTGACCTCGGCTTGCCGCGCCTCTTCTCTTATTGGGGATTACCCGGGAGGGGGCGGTTATCCATGGCCCGATTAGCCACCATGCCTCGATTCTTATTGACTTGAGGCCGGCGTCCTTTAGTATGGTGGGTTATGGAAATAAAGGCCGGGCATAAAAGAAAAACCGGCCCGGAAGAATCAAAGACAAAGAAGCAAAGACACAACCGAGGAGGGTAGTCCATGGGTCTAACGTTGATCCTGTCGCAACTGCTCAACGGCCTGCAGTACGGCGTATTGCTGTTTCTGTTGGCCGCTGGGCTGACGCTGGTGTTCGGCATCATGAGTTTCGTCAATCTGGCTCATGGTTCCTTGTACATGCTGGGCGCGTATTTCGCGGCCACCGTTTTCCGGCACACCAATTCATTCATACTGGCGGTGCTGGCCGCCCTGGTCGGCTGCCTGGCGGTGGGCGTGGTGCTCGAACGCACCGCGGTTTCGCGCCTGTACCGGCGCGACCATCTGGATCACGTCCTGGTCACCTTCGGCCTGGTGTTGTTCTTCAATGAAATGGTGCAAATCATCTGGGGCTCGCAACCCTTGTTCCTGCCCGTGCCGTCGTGGCTGGACAGCACCGTCAGCATCCTCGGCATGACCTACCCCGCCTATCGCGTGGCCATCATCGTGGTGGGCTTGCTGGTGGCCATCGGCGCGCATTGGCTCATCCATAAGACGCGGCTTGGCATGCTGATACGCGCGGGATCCGTGAACCCGCAAATGGTCGGCGCGCTGGGCGTCAATATAAAACTGCTCAATGCCTTGCTGTTTGCGCTGGGCGCCATGCTGGCCGGGCTGGCGGGCGCCATCGCCGGCCCCATTCTCTCGGTGCAGTCGGGCATGGGCGAGCCCGTGCTCATCACCACCCTGGTGGTCATCGTCATCGGCGGCATCGGGTCGGTCAGCGGCGCCTTCTACGCGGCGCTGGTCGTGGGCGTGGCCGACACGCTGGGGCGGGCCTTCCTGCCCATCATGCTGCACCAGTTCATGGCGCGCGACCTCGCCAACGCGGCGGGCCCGGCCATTGCCTCCATGCTTATCTACGTGCTGATGGCGGTGGTGCTGGCCATCCGTCCCCAAGGCCTGTTCGCGGGGGGCAAATAATGCAGCCAGGAAGCATAAAGTGGGATGCCGGCCGTATCGTGCCGCTGGCGATCTTCGTACTGCTGGCCCTGGTGCCGGTATGGGGCTACTGGATGGACCAGTCGTTCTACGTGGCGTTCTTTGCGCGCATGATCATCTATGCCATTGCGGCGCTGGCGCTCAACCTGGCGCTGGGCTATGGCGGGCTTATCAGCCTCGGGCACGCGCTGTTCTTCGGTCTTGGCGCCTATAGTGTGGCGCTGCCGAGCTTCTACGGCATCGACAGCGGCTGGGTGCATCTGCTGGCCACCATCGTAGCCTGCGGCATCGTCGGGTACATTACCGGCGCCATCAGCCTGCGCACCACCGGCATCGGCTTCATCATGATTACGCTGGCCTTTGCCCAGATGGGGTATTTTCTGTTCGTCAGCCTCAAGCAGTACGGGGGCGACGACGGCACCAGCGTCAGCAACACCAGCCACTTCTTCGGCCTGGATCTTGGCGACACCTACACGGTGTATATCGCCGCATTCCTGGTGCTGGCTTTGGCTACGTGGTGGATGGCCCGCGTGCGCGTCGCGCCGTTCGGCATGGTGCTGCGCGGCGCCCGGCAAAACGCCCGGCGTGTCAATGCCGTGGGTTTCCCGGCGCGCAAGTACCTGCTCATGTCTTACGTGCTGTCGGCCATGCTGTGCGGTGTGGCGGGCCTGCTGCTGGCCAATCTTACCGCCTTTGCCTCGCCCAGCACGCTTTCCTGGGTCGTTTCCGGCGACCTGGTGGTCATGGTAGTGCTGGGTGGAATCGGCACGGTTTTCGGGCCCATGCTGGGCGCCATCGCTTTCCTGGGGCTGGAAGAAGTCATGAAGTCCATCACCGACCATTGGATGGCAATATTCGGCCTGGCCATCGTGGTCATCGGGCTAGTGGGCAAGGCGGGGCTGGTCGGCTTGCTGTCGTCGCGCGGCGGAGCCTGGCGCGGCAAGGCGCCGGCGGTCAAAAAGGAGTCGGCGTCATGAGCGAGTTTCTATTAAAAACGGAATCCCTCACCAAGCGCTATGGAGGGCTGCTGGTTACCGACGCGGTTTCCATCGACGTGCGCCCCGGCGAGCTGCACGCCATCATCGGCCCCAATGGTGCGGGCAAGACCACGCTCATCAACCAGTTGTCGGGCGAACTGCGCGCCGACTCGGGCGAGGTGCAGTTCATGAATAAACGCATCACGGCCCTGCCCATCCATGAACGCGCGCGCAAAGGCTTGCTGCGGTCTTATCAAATCACCTCCATTTTCGAGGGCTTCACGGTTCTGGAGAACACGGTTTTTGCGGCCATGGGCGCCAAAGAGCACGCCTTCCGCTTCTGGAAACCCATGCTGGGGCGCGAGGACCTGGTCGCCATTGCGCGCGAAGCCCTTGGCGTTACCACCATGCTGCCCCGGGCCGACGTCCTGGCCGCCGAGCTGGCCTATGGCGAGCGGCGCCAGCTGGAGCTGGCCATGGCCCTGGCCGCGCAGCCCAAGGCCTTGCTGCTGGACGAGCCCATGGCGGGCATGAGCGTGCAGGAGTCGGCCGGCGTGGTCGAGCTGCTGAAGCGGCTGAAGGGAACCTACTCCATATTGCTGATCGAACACGATATGGATGCGGTGTTCGCGCTGGCCGACCGGATCACCGTTCTGGTGTACGGCAAGGCCGTGATTTCCGGCACGCCCGATGAAATCCGCAACAACCCCGAGGTTCGGGCTGTATACCTTGGCGACGAAGCCAAAGCGTAAGGTAAAGATCATGACTGCATTACTCGAAGTCCGTAATCTCCATGCGTCGTACGGCCATGCCCAGGCCTTGTTCGGCGTATCGTTCCAGGTCAATGAAGGGCAGGTGGTGACCTTGCTGGGCCGCAATGGCATGGGCCGCTCCACCACCATCAAATGCCTGTTCGGGCTGCTTCCCGTGGGGCAAGGCGAAATTTCCTTCGACGGCAAGATCACCAGCGCCCTGCCGTCGTACAGTATCGCCCGGCTTGGGCTGGGCCTGGTGCCCGAGGGCCGCCAGGTGTTTCCCAATCTGTCGGTCGAGGAAAACCTGGTGGCAACCGCAAGGGCGGCCGGCCATGGCGGCAAGGGCCAGCCCTGGACGCTGCAGCGTGTGTACCAGTTTTTCCCCCGACTCAAAGAGCGCAGCTCGAATCTGGGTTCCCAATTATCGGGGGGCGAGCAGCAGATGCTGGCCATCGGCCGCGCGCTCATGACCAATCCGCGCCTGCTGGTGCTGGACGAGGCCACCGAGGGCCTGGCTCCCCTGATCCGCGCGGAAATCTGGCAGGCACTTACCGCGCTCAAGGCCGAAGGCCTCTCGCAGATCGTCATCGACAAGAACGTGGGCGCCCTGCTCGAGTTCGCCGACCGCCACTACGTGCTTGAAAAGGGCAAGGTGGTGTGGGACGGCAGTTCCGACGACCTGCGCGGCGACGATCGCATCGTGCATCAGTATCTGGGTGTGTAGACTCCACGGCGCCGGACGCGCAAGGCGGTTGCGCCGCACCCGGCCGGTGCCTTGAACGGAGCGTGGCCATGGGCGCGGAGCCGGCAGCGCCCATCGGCGGAGCATGAATGAAAGATCTCAATCTTCTGTATGTCTTCGAGGCCATGTGGCGCGACCGCTCGGTGACGCTGGCCGCCGAGAACCTCGGGCTGACCCAGGCGGCGGTCAGCAGCGCCCTGAAACGATTAAGGCTGGAACACAACGACAAGCTGTTCACGCAGGTGGGGCGCCGCATGGAGCCCACGCCCTACGCGGTGGGCGCTTCGCACCAGTTGCTGACGGCGCTGGCCATGATACGCACGGCCTCCAACACGCATACCCCGTTCGATCCGGAGACATCGCGACGCCAGTTCACCATACGCACGCGGGATGTGGGCGAGGTGGTGTGCCTGCCCAGGATATTCCACGAGGTGGCCAGGCAGGCTCCGTCGGTGCGCCTTCGCACCGCCTTTCAATCCATCGAGGACACCCTTGCGGGCCTGGCCAGCGGGCGCATGGATCTGGCGCTGGGCTTCCTGCCGTCGCTGGAAACCTCCATCCATCGCCGGCCGCTCTTCATGCAGCACTATGTGTGCGTCATGCGCGCGCAGCACCCGCTTGCCCGCCGCAAGTTGACCTACGACATGCTGCGCACCCTCGATCACCTGCTGGTCGAGTATTCGGGCAGCGGCCACCTTATCATCGAAAGGGCGCTTGTCGATGCCGGCGCGCGCAACCAGATCAAAATACGCTTGCCGCAGTACTTGTCCGCCCCGCACCTCATCATCTCCTCCGATCTGGTGTGGTGCGCGCCGGTAGAGCTCGCGCTGAAGCTCTCCGAGCACTATCCACTGGCCATCAAGCCCATGCCGCTGGATCTGCCGTCGTTTGAAATCGCCCTGTACTGGCACGACAGATTCCACCGGGATCCCGCCAATATATGGCTGCGCGAACTGATCTTCGCCGCCTGCGAAGGTGCGGTTTCCCCAAAAGTATAAATCTCATTAATACATTGTTATTAATGAATTGCCATGGTTTAACGATGGCGTGCTCGATAGAATTGAAAAAACAGATCGCGCAGGAGGTTTTGTGGCCAGACAGAATCAAACCGTGGGGATGATAGGCATCGGGCAGCTCGGCCTGCCGGTTGCCGTCAATCTTATGCAGGCGGGCTTCCCGGTAGTGGGTTTTCGGCGCCATGACCGCGAAGAGTTCGTGCGCCAGGGCGGCAAGGCCCTGGAGTCGCCCGCAGAGGTGGCTCGCGCGGCCTCGGTGATTTTGCTGTGCCTGCCCGGCGAAGACGCCGAACTCGAAGTCCTGGAGGGCCGCGACGGCATATTGCAGGTGCTTACCGACGACCATACCGTGATCGAGATGGGCACCTACCGAAAGGCCTTCAAGCTGGAGCAGGCGGCCAAGATCGCCGCCAAGGGGGCGCGGGCTCTGGAGGCCGAGATCAGCGGTTCCCCGCCCATGGTGGTCAGCCGCAAGGCCGCCATCTACGCCGGCGGCGACCCCAAGGTGTTCCAGTCGTGTCTGCCGTTGCTCGAAGCCATTACTCCCGCCGTTTTCCAATTGGGCGAATATGGTTCCGCCGTCGCCATGAAGCTCATCGCCAATTATCTGTTGTCCATCCATACCCTGGCCGCGGCCGAGGCTATGAACCTTGGCGTCCGGGCGGGCTTCGATCCGCAATTGGTCGCCGAGGTCATCCAGAAAGGGGCGGGCGGCTCCGCCATGTTCGGTGTGAGGGCGCCGCTGATGGCCGCCCGGAAATTCTCGCCGGCGCCGGGACCGTTCAACACGCTGGAAAAATACCTGAAGCTGGGCCGCGCCATGGCCGACGAGCTGGGCTGCGCAACGCCCTTGTTCTCGGTTTCCACGCCGTACTTCGAACGCGCGCTTGCCAGCGGCATGGGCGGCGAGGATATCGCGGCGGTGATCAAGCTCATCGAGGCCGATTCCAGGTCTTGAATTTTTATTCCGCTGAAGCCATGCGCGGCGGCCTGGCACGTTGCGCGGCCTCTGCGACACGCTTTGCATCAAGTCATTGAAAGGGTAGTCATGATACGTTCGCTTTTGCATGTCGGCATCGTCGTTCCGGATCTGGAAGTGGGGCGCGCCTTCTACGAGTTGTTCGGATTGCAGGCGCGTGCCTCCGGCAGCGACTTGGTGTTCCGCTGTCCCGGCCGGGCGCAGGATCAGGTTCGGCTCATGCCCGGCACCAAAAAGAAGCTGGCCTATGTCTCGTTGGGCACCAACGAATCCGGCATGGCCGAACTTCGGCGCAGGCTGGAGAAGTCGGCGGTTCCGGTTGCTTCGCCGCCTTTCGATGTACCTTTCGGCGGCATCTGGTTCCAGGATCCGCATGGCGACTGGCTCAATGTGCAGGTGGCCGAGCCGGCCCCCGCAACGGGCAGCCTGCCGCCCGAGATCAACGCCCATGGCCGATACCGCCGGGTCGGACGGGCCTGCGTGCCCGCCACCCGCCACAAGAAGGCGGTGCCGCTGCGTCTTGGGCATCTCATCAAATTCACGCCAGATGTCGATGCGTCGGTGGCGTTCTATACCGATGTGCTGGGTATGAAGGTTTCAGACCGGGCCTTCGACCTCATTGCCTTTTTGCGCGGCTCGGGCGGTGGAGATCACCACGTGGTGGGGCTTGCCAAAAGCACGCATACCGGCTTGCATCACATGAGCTTCGAAGTGTCGGATCTGGACGAAATCGAGGTCGGAGCCCAGACGTTGCTGCGCGCGGGCTATAAGGACGGGTTCGGGTTGGGCCGCCATGTGGCCGGTTCGAATTATTTCCATTACATCCGCGATCCCTGGGGCAGTCTGGCCGAGTATTTCTGGGATATCGACGTCATCCCGGAAGACGACAGCGGCTGGGTGCCGTTCAATGTGCCGCCCGACGAACTGACCGCCGTTTGGGCCAGCTCGCCGCCGCCGCCCGATTTCATTGTCAATTTCGAGGAGCCTTGACATGAGTCTTCCCGTCGATGCTCAAGCCATGATGGCCAGGATGCTGGGCAAGCCGCTGTTCGTGGCCTTGCGGGTTCCCGCGGATCTTTCCCGGTTCACCGAAGTGCTGACGCCGCATCTCCAGTGGGCGGCTCAATGCGAGCAGCGTGGCGAATTGTTCGCCTCCGGGCCGTTCGTCGGCGAAGGCGGGACGCCTGGCGCCTTGGGGGGCATGTCTATTTTTCGCGCTGCCTCCGAGTCCGAGGTGCGCGAGATTCTCGCCGGCGATCCGTTCATCCGTGAAGGCGTTTACACGGTCGAAATCAAGAAATGGGTATTGATGGAGGGCGGCGTCACCGTGTCGCTGCGTTTCTCCGACCAGTCCTATCTGCTTCGTTAACCTGACAGGAATTCTTCCTATGATGTATCGGATGTTCACGTATCGTGAGCGTGGGGGCGGCGCGCGCCCAGGCATTGCAGTCAATGAAGCCTTGTACGATCTGCGGCGCCTGCTGGGGCCCGATCATGCGCATTGGCGCTGCGTCGACGACTTGCTGCTGGATTGGGACGAAGCCCGCAAGGTTCTTGGCCGGCTGGCGGCCGATATTGCGGCAGGCGCCCGCGATGCCGCGGCGCTGGAGTCCTCCGGCATCCAGTTCCTGCCGCCACAGACCCGTTGCGGCACCATCTACGCGGCCGGCGCCAATTACCGGGATCACGTCGAGGCCATGGGCCGCGCGCTCAATATGAAACTGGTGCTGGACCCCAAGTCGGAGGGCATCGCGCCCTGGCACTTCATCAAGGCCGGGCAGGCGACGCTGGCCGGCCATGGACAGGGCGTGCCCTATCCCGAGCACACGCACATGCTGGACTGGGAGGCCGAGCTGGCCGTGGTCATTGGCCGGCGGGCATCGCGGGTCCCGGTTGAACAGGCGCTGGACCATGTGGCGGGGTATTCCTGCGCAAACGACCTGTCGGCTCGCGACAACCTGAAGCGCGACAAGGTCGACGCCAGCTCGCCGTTCCGGTTCGACTGGATAGGCCATAAATGCTTCACGGGCTCTTGCCCCATGGGGCCCTGGATCACCCCGGCGGAATTCGTCGGCTCGCCCGAGAACCTGGGCATCCGGCTTTGGCTCAATGGTGAACTCAAGCAGGATTCGAACACCAGCAATCACATGTATGGCGTGGCCGATCAGATCAGCTATTTAAGCCACCGGCTCGACTTGCTGCCTGGCGACATATTGCTTACCGGCACGCCTGCTGGGGTGGGCATGGAATCCGGCGTGTTTCTCAAACGCGGCGATGTTGTGAAAGTGGGCATCCATGGCCTGGGTGTGCTGGAAACCCGCATTGTCTGAGCAACATCAATCAGTTTCATACGAAAACGAAAAGGGGGACAAAATGATGAATAAGGAATTTGGTTTTGCGACCGTGGCGTTGATGCTGGCGTCCGCATGGCCGTCGATGGCGGCGGCCGACGTCAAGGTGGGTTTTCTGGGTACGTTGTCGGGGCCGTCCGCCGCCGTGGGGCAGGACCAGCTGGACGGGTTCAACCTGGCGGTCGAGCAGTTCTCGGGCAAGCTCGGAGGCGTGAAAGCAACGGTGCTTGTCGAGGACGATCAGCAAAAGCCCGAGGTGGCGCAGAATTCCTTGTCCAAGCTGCTCGAGCGCGAGAAGGTCGATGTGGTGGTCGGACTGACCTTCGCCAATATCCTGATGTCGCTGCAGCCCAAGATCGCCAATACCGACGTGCCCTTCGTGGGCACGGTGTCGGGCCCGTCGCCCACGGCCGGCGCGCAGTGCAAGCCGAATCTGTTCATTACGTCATGGCAAAGCGATGTGCCGGCCGAAGCCGTGGGCAAGTACATGAACGACAAAGGATTCAAGCGCATCAGCACGCTTACGCCCAACTTCGTGGGCGGCAAGGACAAGATAGCGGGGCTCAAACGGGCCTACAAAGGCGAAGTCGTCAACGAAATCTACACGCCGCTGAGCCAGCTGGATTTCTCGGCGGAGCTCACGCAAGTCAACGCCTCCAAGCCAGAAGCCGTTTTCATTTTCTATCCGGGCGCCTTGGCCGTGAGTTTTGTGCGCCAGTACAAGCAGGCGGGGCTTGGCGAAAAATATCCGCTTTATTCCGCGAACTCGATCGAAGGGGCGTCGGCCGACGCCATGGGCGATGCCGCCGTCGGCGCCGTGGCGGGCGACACCTGGACGCCGGGCATGGCCAATGCGCAGTCGCGCCAGTTCGTGGCGGCGTTCAAGGCCAAGTACAAGCGTTCGCCGTCGGCCTATGCGGCGTTCAGCTACGACGCGGCCGTCATGCTCAATGCCGCGATTGCCTCCTTGGACGGCAAGGTATCGGACCACAAGGCGCTTTCCAAAGCCATCAAGAGCGCCAAGTTCGATTCCGTGCGCGGGGCATTCCGCTTCGGCAACAACAACTACCCGGTGCAAAGCTATCACATCTTCCGCATCGCCAAGGACGCGGCGGGCCACATCGCCTACGAGATGGTCGCCCCCGATGTCTTGAAGGACTACGCGGATCCCTACGCGAAGCAGTGCACCATGTCCTAGAGCCGTGTGCGGCGGCGCGGCACCGCCGCCAGCCCGGTTATTCAAATGCCGGTTAACTGTTATATCCGGATTTTTATTGACTTGATATCTGCTCTCTTTAGCATGAAAGGCTGATGTTTGGCGCAGTTCGGCGGAGCAGGGCGCAACCCCCGCGCCCCGCGCCGGCTGGCCGTTTTCAGAAAAATCATACAAGGAGCTGAGTCATGAGGAGAACCCATGCGGCAAGCCTGCTTGCGGGTCTGATGGTGTTGGCGTCGCAGGGCGCGTTGGCCGAGGTGAAGATCGGTTTCATGGGCCCGTTGTCGGGTCCCCAGGGCGTGCTGGGCCAGGATCAATACGACGGCTTCATGCTGGGCGTCGAGATGGCGGGCGGCAAGATGGGCGGCGAACCCGTCACCGTGCTCAAGGAGGACGACCAGATCAAGCCCGAGTTGGGTGCGCAGATCACCCGCAAGTTCATTGAAAGGGATCGTGTCGATGCCATCGTCGGGCTAAGCGCCACCAATGTCCTCATGGCGGCCCGGCCGCGCATCGTCGAGTCGGGAACGGTCGCCATTGCCACCAACGCCGGGCCCGCGAGCATTGCCGGCGCCCAATGTTCGCCCAACCTGTTCGTGGCGGCCTGGCAGTCCGACGGGCCGTCCGAGGCCATGGGAAAACTGGCGCAGGAACAAGGCTATAAAAGGGTGTTCCTGGGTGCGCCCAATTACCAGGCGGGCAAGGACATGCTGACCGGCTTCAAGCGCTTCTACAAGGGCAAGGTGGTCGACGAGGTCTATACCCAGATCGGCCAAGCGGACTATTCAACGGAAATCACCCAGATCCAGGCCGACAAGCCGGACGCGGTTTTCGTGTTCTACCCGGGCGGCATGGGCATAAACTTTGCCAAGCAGTTGAAGCAGGCCGGCGTCCTGCCCGCAATGCCTGTGTTTTCGGTGTTCATGGTAGACCCGACCACCTTGCCCGCCATCGGCGACGCGGCGGTCGGGGTTACGGCGGGGGCTATGTGGGATGCCGCGCTGGACAATCCCGCCAATAAGAAATTCGTCGCCGCCTTCCAGCAGAAATACAAGCGCCTGCCCAGCTATTACGCGGCGGCCGGGTACGATGCCGCCAATATCCTGAAGACGGCTTTTGGCGCGATGGGCCCGGACCTTCACGACAAGGCGAAGCTGGCGGCGGCGGTCAAGGCCGCGGGCGAAAGCTTCGAGTCGGTGCGCGGGCCGTTCAAGTTCAATCGCAACAACATGCCCATACAAAATTACTACGCCTTCAAATACGTGAGGCAAGGCGACAAGATCGTTCCCCAGTACGTCGCCACGCCGTTGAAGGATAGGCAGGATGTCTACGTGGGAGCCTGCCCCCTGAAGTAAGGTCAGGGTTCGGGCTGGAGAAAGGGGCGGCGCAAGCCGCCTTTTTTCATGGGCGCTTCGAATGGCTGTTGGCGTAAATACGCATACCAAGGCTTTAGCTTGAACGGAATCTGCATAACGACTATATAGGGTAAGCATTATTCGGGCCGGTGTTTGCCGCGTATCATGCAATGACGGTTGACCGGAATTCTTTTTTGAATAAAACCGTGGGTGGCCGCAAGCCATGCACGACGAGCGGGAAGGACTCATGAAGATCAAGATTATCGGGGCGGGGCCCGGCGGGCTGTATTTTGCGGCGCTCATGAAGCAGCATGATCCGCGGCACGAAATCACCGTGTTCGAGCGGAACCCGCGCGGCGCGACCTTCGGGTTCGGCGTGGTGTTTTCCGACCGGGCGCTGGAGTTTCTGAGGGCGGACGACGAAACCTTGTACCAGTACCTGACGCCGCATCTTGAAAACTGGCCCGAGATCACGATTGCCCACAACGACACGCGGGTGCCGGTGGCCGGCAACGGGTTTACCTCGATTGGCCGCCTGGAACTGCTGACCCTGCTGTACGACTATGTCGAGCAGCTGGGGGTCGAAATCAGGTTCGGCACCGAAATCAACAACCTGGAGCAGCTTGGCGAGGCCGATCTGATCGTGGGCGCCAACGGCGCGTCGTCCTGGATACGCAGCGAGAACGAAGCCGTGTTCGGCACCACCGTCGACTGGCGGCCCAACAAGTTCATCTGGTACGGCACAAGCAAGGCCTTCAACAGCCTGACCCTGACCTTTCGCGAGACCGGCGCTGGCGTGTTCTGCGCGCACCACTACCGCTACAAACCCGACATGAGCACTTTTCTGGTGGAAGTCGAAGAGGCCACCTGGAAACGCGCGGGCTTTGAAACCATGAGCCCCGAAGACACCGTCAAGTATTGCGAAGAGGTATTTGCCAACGAGCTGGAAGGCCATCCGATCATTTCAAATCATTCGTATTGGCGCAATTTCCCGGTCATCTGGAACGAACGCTGGAGCAAGGACAATATCGTTTTGCTGGGCGACGCCCTGCGCACCGCGCACTTTTCCATCGGCTCGGGTACGCGGCTGGCGATGGAGGATTCGGTGGCGCTTTTCAAGGCCTTCAAGGAAACGCGGGGCGACATTCCGGCCGCCTTGCAGCGTTTTCAAGAGCTGCGCCTGCCGCCCATGGAAAAAATATGGACGGCCGCCAACACCAGCATCGCCTGGTACGAAAAAATGGACGAGCTCGTTCCCAGCCTGACACCCGTGGAGTTTGCCTACAGCTACATGACTCGCACCGGGCGGGTCGATCACGCCGAGATACGCAAGCGCGATCCGGGGCTGGCGGCGGCCTATGAGCAGCTCCATCCCGAAGCGGCTACTCAGGAATAAGTACACGGATTCATGGATAGCGCTCATAGCCCAGGCGCGTTATTCCATTATTCAGATGGGCGATTAATTGCTACGATAACCAGGCAAAGCCGTCGGCAACCAAGAGTCATGGTCGCCAAGCCATGCATACCAAGGAGATACACTCATGAGCGCACGTAAAGTCATCGTCACCGTCGCCCCCACGGGCGGGATGGCCAGCAAGAAGCAAAATCCCAATTTGCCGACGCAGCCCCAGGAAATCGCCGACGATGTTTATCGCTGCTACAACGCCGGCGCCAGCGTCGTGGCCCTGCATGCCCGCCGAGCCGCCGACGACGAGGCCACTTGCGATCCCAAGGTGTACGCGCAGATGAACGAACTCATCCGCGCCAAGTGCGATATCGTGCTCAACAACTCCACGGGCGGCGGCATCAATGGCGACATGATCCATCAGCTCAACAACGGGCTGTGGGAAATCAATTTCGAACAGCGCCTCAAGGGCATGGAGGCGCCGGGCGCCGAAATGTGCACGCTCGATGCGCAGACGATTTGCGCCTCGTTCGGCGACAAGGAAATCCTGGTGCCCACGACGCCGTCGCGCATCCGCAAGCTGGCTCAGGGAATGATGAAGCGCGGCATCAAGCCCGAGTGGGAAGTCTTCAGTCTGGAAGACATCATCAAGGATGTTGGCGGCGCCATCAAAGAGGGGCTGGACAAAGCGCCTTACTTCATCAATATCGTGCTGGGTGTCAATGCCTTCCAGGGAGCGCTGCCTTATACCCCCAAGATCCTGCAAATGATGGTCGAGCACCTGCCGCAGGACACCGTGTTCAACGTCAGCGCCATCGGGCAGGCCCAATTGCCCGCCGCCGTGCATGCCGTGCTGCTGGGCGGCCACGCCCGCGTGGGCCTTGAAGACAATCTGTACTACGAGCACGGCGTGCTGGCCACCAACGTCATGCTGGTCGAGCGTTTCGTGCGCGTTATCCGTGAACTGGGCTTCGAGCCGGCCACGCCCGCCGAAGCCCGCGAGATCATGGGGCTGCGCCCCTTGTAATCATCGACTTGGGGGCTTCGCGCAAGCCCCTGAGATCGGGGTGCTGGAAGGTTTCGACAATGAACTCCCGCAGCCACCGGTGCACCGGGTCGGCCTCGAAGCGCCTGCTCCAGTACACGGACACGGTAAGGATGTTTTGCGGCAGCTCGGCTTTCAGGACATGGTATTTGTTCGCATAAGAAAAAAAGCGCTCCACGATATCGCAGGGCATGATGACCCCAAGGTCGGTATGCCTTACGATTTCGGGCAGCGCCAGAAAGTGCGCCGAGGTAAGCACCAGGTGATCTTCCAGGCCCAGTTGCTGAAGGATGCGCACGGTTTCGGGGTGTGATCGCACGGCAACGTAATTGAGTTGCGACAGGGCCTGGGTCGCCGAATGGGCCGGCAATTTGCGAAAGTGCTGCTCCAGGGGGTGGCCGCGCCGCACGACGACCGCGTATTTTTCCTGAAACAAGGGTATGCAGGGCGTGTCGATGATGGACGGCAGAAAGCCGCAGGCAAAGTCCAGTTTGCCGGTGTCCAGCGCATTGACGATCTGCTCGTACGCCAGCGGGTAGGTTTGCACCTTTATGCCCGGAGCCAGCCGCCTCAGTTCCGTCATCAGGGTTGGCAGCAGGCGGGCTTCCCCGATATCGCTCATGTGTATGCGCACCGTCATTTTCGCCGAGGCGGGGTCGAACGACGTGGTTTCGTTCAGCGCGCCCTCGATGGAGATGATGGCCGCCTGGACGACGTTGGCCAGGCGGTGCGCCCTTGGGGTGGGCCGCATGCCGCCCGGGGCGCGCACGAAAAGGGCATCGCCAAGAGCCAGCCTCAGCCGGGTCAGCCCCTGGCTGGCGGCCGGCTGGGACATCTGCAGCGCCTCGGCGGCCCGGCTGACATTGCGCAGGCGATAAATGGCTTCGAAAAGTCGCAGCAGATTCAGGTCCGGCAGAACCATATTCGCATACCTAATAATCAATTAGTAAAGTTATTTTATAGCCAGATAATGGTGCGTCAACCATAATGAACCATCGGCAATCAAAGGCTAGGACATTTCATGACGACACCTTCATCCATCGCACGCGACTCGGGCCAGGTCACGGTACGCGAGGCGGTCCTGGACCTGCTCCGCTCCCTGGGCATGACCTCGATATTCGGCAACCCGGGCTCCACCGAGCTTCCCTTCTTTTTCGATTTTCCCGACGACTTCCGGTACGTATTGGGACTGCAGGAGTCGGTGGTGGTGGGGATGGCCGACGGCTATGCCCAGGCCACGCATAACGCGGCGTTCATAAACCTGCACTCTGCGGCGGGGGTGGGCCATGCCATGGGCAATATCTTTACCGCGTTCAAGAACAAGACGCCTCTGGTCATCACGGCGGGCCAGCAGGCCAGGCCCATTTTGCCCTACGATCCGTTCCTGGGATCCATGCAGGCCCCCGAGCTGCCCAAGCCCTACGTCAAATGGAGCATCGAGCCGGCCCGCCCCGAAGATGTGCCGCTGGCCCTGGCCCGCGCCTATCAAATCGCCATGACGCATCCCCGGGGGCCGGTGTTCGTGTCGATTCCTTCCGACGACTGGGAAGTCATGACAGACAAAGTGGCGCCGCATCAGGTCAGCCGGAACATCCGTCCCGATGCTGCCTTGCTGGCCCAGGCCGCCAAGGATCTGGCCGGCGCCAGCCGCCCGGCGCTGGTGGTCGGGGCTGCGGTGGATCGCGACCAGGGCTGGGACGATGTGGTGAAGCTGGCCGAGCTGCACGAAGCGCGCGTCTACGTGGCGCCGATGTCGGGACGTTGCAGTTTTCCCGAGGATCACCGCTTGTTCGGGGGCTTTCTGCCCGCGATACGCGAGCGTATCGTCAGCATTCTGGACGGGCACGACCTGGTGTTTGCCATCGGCGCGCCGGTGTTTACCTACCATATCGACGGCAAGGGGCCCCACCTGCCCGAAGGCGCAAGCCTGATCCAGCTAACCGAGGATCCCAATGTCGCCGCGTGGGCGCCAGCCGGCGTCTCCATTATTTGCAGCATTCAGCAGGGTGTCCGGGATCTCGTTGCGTTGGGCGGCCCCGCCGCGCGCGCCACGCTGGCGCCCGTGCCCCGCAAGCCTGTCGTCGAAATGCCCGGCCGCGGCGAGCGCATGTCGGTCGCCTTTGCATTGCAGACCCTGGATCAGGCCCGGAGCCGTTCCAGCATCATCGTCGAAGAGGCACCCAGCTCGCGGTCGACCATGCACGACTACCTGCCTATCTACGAGACGGAAACGTTCTACACCATGTGCAGCGGCGGTCTGGGCTACGGGCTGCCGGCTGCGGTCGGGGTGGCGCTGGCCAGGCCCGAGTCCAAGGTCATCGCCCTGATTGGCGACGGCTCGGCCATGTATTCCATACAAGCGCTCTGGAGCGCCGCGCAGTTCGAGCTGCCGATGGCTTTCGTCATTCTCAATAACCGCAAATACGCGGCACTGCGAGAGTTCGCCGGGATCTTCGGCTACGACCCCGCCACGCCGCTTACCGGCACCGATTTGCCCGACATCGACTTCGTGTCCCTGGCGAAGGGCATGGGGGTCCAGGCCGAGCGGATTTCCGACGCGGCGGAACTGCGCGCCGCGCTCGATCGCGCGCTCAACGCCAGCGTGCCCACGCTCGTCGAGGTGGAAGTGGCCTGATCTGAATTCACAAAATGCATTAAAGGAGGAAGGTAATGAACAAGATTTCCATGCTTATCAATAATAAGTCCGTGCAGGCATCCAACGGGCAGACTTTCGAACGCTGCAATCCGTTGGACGGCAGCGTTGCCACTGTCGCGCCGGCGGCCACGCCGGAAGACGCCAGGGCGGCGGTCGAGGCGGCCGCCGCGGCGTTCGCCGCCTGGTCCGAAACCACTCCCGGCGAGCGCAGGGCGCTGTTGTCGAAGGCGGCGCATGCGCTCGAGGGCAAGGCGGAAGCGCTGATCGCCGCGATGGCGTCGGAAACCGGGGCCGCCGCGCCCTGGGCCGGGTTCAATGTTCATCTGGCGGCGGGCATGCTGCACGAGGCCGCGGCCATCACCACCCGTATCAGCGGCGAAGTCATTCCCTCCGACGTGCCCGGCAACCTGGCGCTTGCCGTGCGCCAGCCCACGGGCGTCATCCTGGGCATCGCGCCCTGGAACGCGCCGGTCATCCTGGGCATACGGGCCATCGCCACGCCCCTGGCCTGCGGCAATACGGTCATATTCAAGGGCTCGGAGCTATGCCCGGCCACTCACGGGATCATCGTCGAGGCCTTCAAGGAAGCCGGCTTCCCCGAAGGGGTGGTCAACTTCGTGACGAACGCGCCCGCCGATGCCGCGGAAGTCGTCGAAGCCATGGTTTCGCATCCCATGCTCAGGTGCGTCAACTTCACCGGGTCGACCCGGGTCGGCAAGCTCATCGCCCAGACCTGCGCCAAGTACCTCACGCCGGTTATTCTGGAACTGGGCGGCAAAGCGCCTTTCGTGGTCCTGGACGACGCCAACCTCGACGAAGCCGTCAACGGCGCCGCCTTTGGCGCATTCGCCAATTCCGGCCAGGTCTGCATGAGCACCGAGCGCCTCATCGTCGACAATAAAATCGCCGACGCCTTCATCGACAAGCTCGCCGCCAAGGCCAAGGCCCTGCCGCTGGGCGATCCCCGCAAGGGGCCCGTGGTGCTCGGCTCCGTGGCGGACGCCAGCATCGTCAATCGCTGCAACGAACTCATCGAGGATGCCCTGGCCAAGGGGGCGAAGCTGATATGCGGCGGCAAGGCGGATTCCACGCTTTTCCCCGCCACGCTGCTCGACCACGTGACTTCCGACATGCGCATCTACCACGAGGAAAGCTTCGGCCCGGTCAAGCCCGTCATTAGAGTCAATGGCGTGGACGAAGCCGTCGCGGCCGCCAACGACACCAGCTACGGGCTTTCGGCGGCGGTGTTCGGCACCGACGTCGGCCGGGCATGGCAGGTTGCCAAGCGCATCGAGTCCGGCATATGCCATGTCAATGGGCCAACCGTGCACGACGAGGCGCAAATGCCTTTCGGCGGCGTCAAGGATTCCGGCTACGGACGCTTTGGCGGCATGGCGGGCATCGAGGCCTTTACCACGCTGCGCTGGATCACGGTGCAAACGACGCCGCGCCATTATCCCTTCTGACGCTGCGCGTTGGCTGGCAGGCTGGCGTAGTGGATGCTCTTTTTCATTGCGCTTTCCTGGTTCCGCAGGCCCGTCGCTATAAGCCAAGCTAATAATGGTTTAGTACGAAAACGACATTGCGGTACGCATCCATGCACGACACACTGTACTGAAAGAAAGTAAAGAAAAAGCGGTAAAGGGTGGCGGGATACGGGCGGAGTTCCGGGGCGCGCCCGCCCCGGCGTCCCCCCGAATGCCCGATTCACTCCATAAAAATATATATCCCTGGAGACTCTATGCAATCCCCCCTGGAAGACGAGGCCGTCGCCGCGTCTGTCTTGCATGATCAGTTCGGCCCGTTCGGCCATCGCTTGCTGGCCGTGTCTAAGTTCTTCGCTGCCGTGGGCAGCCTGGCCTTCGTGGCGCTGGTCATCATGTCCCTGATTTCCATTGTCGGGCGCAAGCTGTTTTCCATGCCGGTGCCCGGCGACATGGAAATCCTCATGATGGTGGCCGCTTTTGCCTCGGCCACTTTCTTTGCCTACTGCCATCTTGAAAACGGCGACGTCAAGGTCGATTTCTTCACCGCCCACGCCAGGCCGCAAACCGTGCACCGGCTCGACGCCCTGGGTTCTTTGCTGGTCGGCCTTTTCGGCGTGGTGATCGCATGGCGCAGCTGGGTGGGGGCCATGTCTCTGCGCGAAGCCGCTGAAACCTCGCCCATCCTGGCCTGGCCCATCTGGGTGGTGCAGGCCTCCATGGTGCCCGGCTTCATACTCCTGGCCATCGCCGGCCTGTACATGTGCTTCCTGCATGTCAAGGTAAGCCATGTTTACGCGGCGGGGGGACAGCCATGACGGGAATTACGGTTGGCCTGATCATGTTCGCGGTGCTGCTCACGCTCATGGTCATACGCATACCCATCGGCATCTCGATGTTCGTGGCGGGGGCCGGAGGCTATGTCTATTTGACGGGCGGCAACTGGACGCCGCTTCTGGCTTCCTTGAAAAATCTGACGTACGCGCGCCTGTCGAACTACGACCTGGTGGTGATTCCCTTGTTCCTTCTTATGGGGCAGTTCGCTACCCATGGGGGCTTGAGCCGCAGCCTGTTCCGTTTCGTCAGTGCGTTTATCGGGCATCGCCGGGGCGGAGTCGCCATGGCTGCGGTGGGCGCCTGCGCCGGGTTCGGCGCCATCTGCGGCTCGTCGCTGGCCACTGCGGCCACCATGGGGCAGGTGGTGCTGCCCGAATTGCGCCGCTACGGCTATGCCGGCAGCCTGGCCACGGGTACGCTCGCGGCGGGCGGCACGCTGGGCATCATGATTCCGCCCTCGGTGCCGCTCATCATCTACGCCATCCTGACCCAGGAATCCATCGGCAAGCTGTTCATGGCCGCCGTCATTCCCGGCGTGCTGGCCATGCTGGGCTATATGGTGGTCATTCAAATCATTGTGCGCCGAAATCCCGAGAAAGGGCCGGCCGGGCCGCGGGCCGCCTGGCCCGAGCGCATCAGGGCGCTGATCCAGGTCGGCCCCGTGCTGGCGGTGTTCGTGGTGGTCATCGTGGGTATTTACGCGGGCTGGGCCACGCCCACCGAGGCGGCGGCCATCGGCGCGGCGGCCTGCGGCATTATCGCGGTGGTGACCGGCGGGCTGCGCTGGCAGGGGCTGCTGGCCAGCGCGCTGGGCGCCGCCCAGGCCACGGCCATGATCTACCTGGTATTGCTGGGGGCCGACATGCTGAACGTCGCGTTGGCCCTGTCGCAAATGCCGACCGAGCTGGCCCACTGGGTTCAGCACAGCGGGCTGTCGCCGTTCCTCATCATCGTGGCGGTTCTGATCGTCTACATCCTGCTGGGCTGCGTCATGGACTCGCTGGCCATGATCCTGCTGACCATTCCCATTTTCTATCCCATGATCATGGGGCTGGATTTCTGGGGCATGGGGCTCGAAGACAAATCCATCTGGTTCGGCATTCTCGCCCTGATGGTGGTGGAAATCGGCCTGGTGCATCCGCCCGTGGGTATGAACGTCTACATCATCAACCGCATGGCCAAGGATGTGCCGCTGACCGAAACGTTCAAGGGCGTCATGCCTTTCCTGGCGTCCGACTTCATCCGCATCGCGGCCCTGGTACTGTTCCCGAGCATCACCCTGGTTCTGGTCAGGGCCTTCGGGGCGCTTTGATTTGCGGCTCCGCCGCAAAAATATGGGACTCGAATCCCGCACACACAAGGAGACAAACATGACAACAATGACAAAACGGCCGTTGCAAAAAACAGCGATTCTCGGCCGATTGGCCGTCCTGGCCCTGGGGCTGGGCATGGCCGCCTCGGTGCAGGCCGCCGACAAGATAGTGCTCAGGGTTTCCCATTTCCTGCCGTCCACCTCCAACGCCCAGGTCAACATGATCCAGCCCTGGTGCGACAAGATCGCCAAGGAGTCCAACCAGCGAATGGTGTGCCAGATCTACCCGGCCATGCAATTGGGCGGCACGCCGGGCCAGTTGTTCGACCAGGCCAAGGATGGCGTGGCGGACATCGTCTGGACCTTGTCGACGCAGGCGTCGGGCCGCTTCACCAAAAGCGCGGTCTACGAACTGCCGTGGCTGGTGCCCAATGCCGAAATCGGCAGCCGCGCGCTGTGGGAGTTCACGCACAAATACGCCATGGACGAATACAAGGGCGTGCATCCCATTTTCATGCATACCCATGGCGGCACCCTCCTGCACTTTGTCGATAAGCAGCCCAAGACCCTGGATGACTTCAAGGGCCTGAAGATCCGCTCGGCCAACCGGGTCAACTCCAAAATGCTGACGGCCATTGGCGCGGCGCCGGTGCAGATGCCGCTGCCGGCGGTTCCCGATGCCGTGTCCAAGGGCGTGGTCGATGGCGCCGCCGTGCCCTGGGAAGGGGTGCCGGCCATCAAGCTCGACGAGATCACCCACTACCATTTCGATGTGCCCAAGGGCCAGCCTCGCATGGGTAATTCCATCTTTCTTTTTGGTATGAACCAGGCGCGCTACGACAGCCTGCCGCCCGATCTCAAGAAGGTCATCGACGACAACAGCGGCGAAGAGGTCTCGGCCTGGGCTGGGCGCACAGTCTTCGACGAGCGGGAAGCCGACTTCATGAAGGTCTCCAAAGCGAATGGCAGCGTATTCCATTACATGAGCGATGCTGAATACAAACGCTGGATCGACGCCACCAAGAACGTAAGCAACGAATGGATCAAGGATGTCGACGCCAAGGGCGGTAACGGCGCAAAGCTCTATGCCGAGGCGGAAGCCATCATCCATAAACTCATGGCGCAGGCTGCCAACAAGAAGTAGGCGGCGGGCATGGCTCGATCCGCGATTCGGTTTGCGTGATCGCGGGTCGTGGCCGATAAGAGGATTTTGTTTTGCGGCTCCTGACGATCCGCGGTGGCTTTTCGGCCGCCGTAGTGTCGTTGCGCTTTCAACCTGGGCCGCCTTGTCCAGCGCCACGTTTCTCCTTTGTGATAAATTATGCACATTATTTAATTTTAGGCATAAAATTTAGTGCAAACACCTATGCTCAAACGCATCCTGGGTGCCTAGAATGGCTACATTCGCAACCGCGGCAAGCCTGCCGCGCGCGTTTGCCGGCCGGCGTTTCCGGGGCTTGTTTCCAGGATGCCGCCAGGGCAAATCACAATAACCAAGGAGATCCAGATGGCATTGCCGAAAACCATGAAAGCCGCCCGCATGCATAAAGTGGGCGAGCCCATGAAAATCGAACAGGTTCCCGTGCCCGAGCCCCGTTCCAATGACGTGCTGGTGCGGGTCAAGTCCTGCGGTATCGTGCCAAACCTGGGCAACATCCTCAGCAACTGGACAACCTGGTTTCCCGAAAGGCCGCTGCCGCCGCTGCCCGCCATTTTCGGGCTGGATCCGGCCGGCGAGGTCGTGGCCGTGGGCTCCCAGGTGCATGCCTGGAAGCCGGGCGACCGCGTATACGTGAATCCGGGCCGCTATTGCGGCGGCTGCAGGGCCTGCCGCAACGGCCAGCACACCAATTGCGAGTACTGGACGTTCAACGGTTACTTCGGTTTTTCCGACAAGTCCATGAAGATTTTCGACGACTATCCCTATGGCGGCCTGTGCGAATACATGACCGCGCCTCAGTACTCGCTGGTCAGTCTGCCCGACAGCCTCAGCTACGACCAGGCGGCGCGTTTCGGCTATCTGGGCACGGCGTATGCCGGCTTGCGCAAAGGGGGGGTGAGGCCCGGCAAAACACTGCTGGTCAACGGCATCAGCGGCACCCTGGGGCTGGGTGGCGCGTTGTTCGGCCTGGCCATGGGCGCCACCCGCATCTTCGGCACGGCCCGCAACCAGGTTCTGCTGGATCGAGTCAAGGCATTGGCTCCCCACCGCATCGAAGTCAAGTCGTTGAACGACAGCGAACCCATCGACGCCTGGATCCAGCGCCTTACCGGCGGCGAAGGCGTGGATATCTACGTCGATTGCCTTGGGCCCGGCGCCGGGCACGAAACCCTGCTGGCCAGCATGCGGGCGCTCAAGCGCGGCGGAACGGCCATCGATATCGGCGCCACGGCGGGCAGTGTGCCGATGGATTTGCACACCATGATGGACTTGCAACAAAGTGTGATAGGCTCTTGCTGGTTTACCCCCGGCGAGGGACAAGACATGGCCGACATGGCGGCATCCGGACTGCTTGACATGTCCGTGTTCGAACAGGTCGGATTTCCGCTGGATCAGGTGAACGAAGCGATTTCGGGCATAGAAAACCGGAACGGCGGTTTCAGCAACTACGTGATAAACCCCTAATAATATTCAAGGAGACACACATGACAGTTCGCATCAGCAGACGAGATTTTGTCCGTACCGCAGGCGCCGTGGCCGCCGTGGCGGCAGCCCCTTCCATCGTGCATGCCCAAGAGCGCAAATCCATCAAGGTGGGCTGGGCCATTTCCAAGACGGGGCCCTTCACCGGCGGCGCGAATGCATCGCAAATCCCCAACTACCGTTTGTGGGTCGACGACGTCAACAAGGCCGGCGGCCTGAACCTGGGCGGCAAGAAGCTGCCCATCGAGGTCGTCGAATACGACGACCGCAGCCAGTCCGAAGAACTGGTGCGGGCGGTCGACCGCCTCATCAGCCAGGACAAGGTCGATTTTCTGCTGCCCCCGTGGGGCACCGGCATGAACCTGGCGGTGGCACCGGCTTTTCACCGCGGCAATTTCCCCATGATCGCGCCCAGCTTCATCACCGACCGCATGCCTCAGCTGGTCAAGCGCTGGGACAATATTTTCTCGCTGCTCGAGCCCGCAACGCCGTACGGCGAAGCCATTGTCGGCATACTCAGCAAGCTGCGCACCGACGGAAAAATCGGCAACAAGGTGGCCGTGGTCAACGTGACCGACCAGTTCGGCCTCGAGCTTTCCAAGGCGGCGCGCACGGCGCTGGCCAAGGCGAAATTCGAAATCGTCTACGATGCCGGCTATCCCATCGCCACGCAAGACCTCACACCCATCATCGCGGCCGCGCAGCAAAAGAATCCCGACACCTTCCTGGCGTTCAGCTATCCGCCCGACACCTTCGCGCTGACCGAAGCGGCCCGGGTGCGCGGCTTCAATCCCAAGGTGTTCTACGCTGGTGTGGGCACGGCCTTGTCCATCTACCCGGCCAAGTTCGGCGCCGCTACCCTCGAAGGCGTCATGGGGCCGGGCGGCTGGAATCCGCATTCCCAGGCCGTGACCGACTACATTGCCCGGCACAAGGCGCTTACCGGCACATTGCCCGACCACTGGGTCAGCGTGCTTTGCTACTCGGGTTTGCAGGCCCTGCAGCAGGCCATTGAAAAAGTCGGCAAGGTCGACCGTCCGGCGATCATCAAGGTGCTCAACTCCACGACCTTCGATACCGTCATGGGCCCGCTGGCGTTCAAGGATCACATCATGCAGGGCGGCTGGCTGGTCGGGCAATGGCAAGATGGCGTTTTCCACGGTGTGGCTCCCAACCAGGAAGGCGTAAAGCCGGTCATTGCGAAGCCGGCCTGGAAGGCTTGATTCGGAGCCTTTATGCCTATTGCCGATGCCTTGATTTTCGGGCTGACCCTGGGCGGGGCCTACGCGCTGGTGGCGCTGGGCCTGAACCTGCAGTACGGTGTGGCGCGCATTCTCAACCTTGCCTATGGCGAGATGCTGATTGCGGCCGCGCTGGCTGCGCTGGTTCTGTTTACCCGCCTGGGAATATCCCCCTTGATTTCCACGATATTGCTGGCGCCCATCGGCGCCGCGCTGGGCGCGGTGCTGTACCGCTACGCCTTTTTGCCTTTGGTGCGCCGCGCCCGCAGCCGCGACGAACTCGAAGCCGACAGCATTCTGTCCACATTCGGACTGCTGTTCGTCATCCAGGGCATCATGCTGGCCTTGTTCGGCGGCAACTATCTTAGCTATTCGTTCTTGTCGCTGCCCGTCGATTTCATCGGCACGACCATCGCGGCCAACCGCCTGCTGGTTCTGGGCGTGGCGGTGGCGCTAAGCGGCTTGCTGTATTTGCTGCTTACCCGCACGCGGGTGGGCACAGCCTTGCGTGCCGTGGCCGTCAACCCGGCGGCGGCGCCCCTGGTGGGCATCAACGTCATCAGCATCGCCATGCTGGGCTTTGCGCTGGGCACGGCGCTGGTGGCCGTGGCGGGCGTGCTCATCAGCATGTTCTCCACCTTCAATGCCACGATGGGCGTGCTGTTCACCATGAAGGCGCTGATCGTCGTCATCATGGGCGGGGTGGGCAATTTCGCGGGCTGCGTGGTGGCGGCCCTGTTGCTGGGCCTGGTCGAAAGCTTCGTATCGGCCTATATCGATCCGGGCCTCACGCTGGCGGCCAACTACGCGATCTTCCTGCTGGTGCTCATCTTCCGCCCCGCGGGCCTGTTCGGGAGGGTGGCACGGTGAATAAACGCCATACGCTGTTTGCCGTGGTGTCGGTCGTCTTGCTGGTGGTGCTGGCGTTTGCGCCGGAAATGGGCAACGATTACACCACGTCCTTCATGATCAACCTGCTGCTGTATGCCAACCTGGCCACGGTATGGGGTATTTTCTGCGGTACGACGCGCCTGGTTTCCCTGGCCACCGCCGCCTTCTTCGGCGTGGGCTGCTATGCCGTGGCGGTGTTGTCCGACTTCCTGCCCTGGCCGGTTCTTCTGGTGGTCGCCGCGCTGGCGGGCGGTGTTCTGGCGCTGATCATCGGGGTTTGCACTTTGCGCCTGTCGGGCATGTACTTCGTCATCTTCACCTTCGGCGTGGCCGAGATGATCCGCCAACTGGTCACCTGGTACGAGTCCACCGTGCAGGGTTCGGTGGGCCGCTATATTTTCCTGGAGGTCACGCCGGCGCAAATCTATTGGCAGCTTCTGGCGCTGCTGGCCGTGGTATGGGCGCTGGGCGCCTGGCTGGTGCGTTCGCGGCTGGGTTTTGCGCTGCGTCTCATCGGCGAAGACGAAACCGCCGCTCGCAATTGCGGCATCAATACGGTGGCGGTAAAGCTCGTGGTGTTCGTCGCCACGTCCATGATCATGGCCATTGTCGGTGCCATCGTGTCGCCGCGCTGGACCTATATAGAACCCTCCATCGCCTTCAACTCCCTGGTGTCGTTCCAGGTGGTGGTCATGGCGCTGTTGGGCGGCATTGCACTGTACTTCGGCCCGGTTCTCGGCGTGATTCCCATGGTGCTGGCCTTCGAAGTCATTTCCAAGTATTTTCCCGACCAGTTCAGCCTGGTGCTGGGGGCTATTTTCTTGTGCGTCGTCTATTTGCTGCCGGGCGGGTTTCTGGCTTTGCCGAAAAGGCTGAGGGGGGCTCGTGAGTAGCGTTTTGCTTGACGTGCAAGGCCTGTCGCGCCGCTTCGGCGGACTCAAGGCCGTGGATGGCTTGTCTTTGCAGATCCGGCCGCGCGAAATCGTCGGCCTGCTTGGCCCCAATGGTTCGGGCAAGACCACGGCGCTCAACCTCATCAGCGGCGTGCTGGCTCCCGATTCGGGCTCGGTGAAAATCGACGGCCACGAGTTCGCCGGTTCGCCCGCTTATCGCATCACCCATCATGGCGTGGGGCGCACGTTTCAACTGGTGCGCCTGTTCAATACCATGACGGTGCGCGAGAACGTGGTGGCGGGCATGGCGTTCACCAATGGCCGGCTGTTCGGCCGCGAAGCCGCAAAACAGGCCGAGTCTCTGCTTGAAAGAGTCGGGCTTGCGGGCTATGCGGGCAAAGAAGCCGGCAGGCTCACCTATATGGATCAAAAAAAGGTGGAGCTTGCGCGGGCCTTGGCCGGCCGGCCCAAGGTGCTGCTGCTGGACGAGTGGCTGGCCGGGCTCAACCCCACCGAGCTGATCGATGCCATCGCCCTGGTGCGCTCCCTTAAAGACGACGATATTTCCATACTCATGGTTGAACATGTCCTGGAGGCGGTGCGTTCGCTTTGCGATCATTGCGTCGTCATGACGGCCGGCGTGCCCATTTCCTACGGTACTCCGGCACAAGTATTGTCCGATCCCGAAGTGATCCGCGCCTATCTGGGGGACGAACATGCTTGAGATCAAAGGGCTTAGCGCCTGGTACGGCATGCACAAGGCGCTCGACAACGTTTCCCTGCACGTGGACAAGGGTGAGGTCGTCAGCGTGCTGGGCGCCAATGGTGCGGGCAAGTCCACGCTGTTGCGCAGCATTTCGGGCCTGATGCCGGTTGCCGGCGACGCCGCCATCGTCCTGAACGGCCAACCTTTGTCGGCGCTGAAGGACTTCGAAAGGGTGGAAGCCGGAATAGCGCTGGTGCCCGAAGGACGCGGTATATTCGGTGAACTCACGGTGCGCGAAAACCTGTTCATGGGGGCCTACCCCAAGCGGGCCAGGCCGAACGAACGGCGCAATCTGGAACAGGTGCTCGAACTCTTCCCCAAGTTGCGCGAGCGCATGCCGCAGGCGGTGCGCACCATGAGCGGCGGTGAGCAGCAAATGGTGGCCATCGGCCGCGCGCTGATGTCGGCGCCCGACGTCCTGTTGCTGGACGAGCCTTCGTTGGGGCTTTCCCCGCTTATGGTGTCCGAGCTGTTCAAGGCGCTGGAGCAGGTGCGCAAGGCCAACGTCACCGTATTGCTGGTCGAGCAGAACGCGCGGCGCAGCCTGGAGCTGTCCGATCGCGGCTATCTGCTGGAGCAGGGGCGCATCGTGGGAACCAATTCCGCAGCCGCCCTGTTGAAGGACGAAGCCGTGCGCAAGGCGTATTTGGGCGGCTAGTCCGGTTTTACGCGGGCTGGCGCTGCGCGCCGATGAGCACGAACAGCATGGTGGCGATGCCGGCGCTTTTGTTGCGCCAGCCGTGGCGGGCGCCGTTCTGGATGACGACGTCGTGCCGCTTCAAGTGGACTTCCTCGCCGGCGCCCAGATCGAGCCAGACTTCGCCATCGAGCACCACGCCGTAGTCGACGCTGTCGGTGATGTGCATGGCGGGGTCTTCGGGTTCGAACAGCTCGGCCAGGCCGGGCATTTTTTCGGCCAGTTCCTTGCCGAATGCCTCGCCGTTGAAGCCGGGGTCGCCCATGCTCGCGTCGGGAGGAAAAGTGACGATCATGAAGCGCGTTTCGCCGACGGGCGGAACGAACGTGGTGACAGCGGGGACGGGGTCGGCGGCCAGGGCGGGCTGGCCGACTTGCGGCTGCGCCGGCGTGGTCCACATGAGTGTGTTGGAAAACCCCGGAAGATTATCGAACTCGCGAACGCTGCGCTCGTCGCTGAGGATTACGGGTTTGCCGTTTTGGGCGCCGATGACGACGCGGCGGATGGGGGCCGGGCTGGCGAGAGGCATAGGGGTCTCCTTTTATGCGTATTTTTAATTATTATGCATAATAATTGGAGGCCGTTCAAGCATTCGCGTTGCTTGGCCCACGATTGTCAGCCATGCCGACGCTGCTCTTTTTATCAGGCAACGGCCTCCGTCCTGGCATTTCAGGTGTGGTGCGTCCAACGGCGCCGCGCTGGCGTGGCGCCTGACGTTCAGAGAGGGGAGGCTGTTTACGGCTGGGGTGCTTCGCCGGCCCAGGCTCGGCCGATGAGGGCGCGGATGGCTTCGGCCTGCAGGGGGCGCGGATTCCAGTAGGGGTTTTTCATGGCCAGGTCCGTGGCCCGGTCGATGCCGGATTCGGGCATGCCCAGTTGCTTGAGGGACTGCGGCGCCTTCAGCTTGCCGGACAGTTCCCAAAGGCCTGTGGCGGCGTCGGTCGAGTTCAGGGCGCGCGCCACCCGCTGCATGGCATCGGCGGCGGCCACGCTGTTGTAAGCGGCCGTGTGCGGCAGCATGACTGCATGGGTTTCTGCGTGGGGCAGGTCGAAGGCGCCGCCCAGCACATGGCAGAGCTTGTGGTGCAGGGCCATGCCCGCCGAAGCCAGGCATATGCCGCAAAGCCAGGCGCCGTACAGCGCGTCGGAGCGGGCTTCGATGTCTTTGGGAGACTGGACGATGGTGGGAAGGGAACGGGCGAAGGCGGCAATGCCTTCCTCGGCCATAAGGGAGGTGACGGGATTGCGGTTCTGGGCGTACAGGGCCTCGACCGCGTGCGCCATGGCGTTCAGCCCGCTTGTGGCGGAAAGCGCCGGCGGCAGCGTAATCGAGAGGTCGACGTCGTAGATGACGGTCTTGGGCAGGATGACCGGCTGGCGCTGCGTGGTTTTGACGCCTTTTTCGGTTTCGCCCAGGATGGGGGTCATTTCGGAGCCGGCGTAGGTGGTGGGCACGGCGATTTGCGGCAGCCCGGTGCGCAGCGCAATGGCTTTGCCAAGGCCTGTGGTCGAACCGCCGCCCAGGGCCACGACGCAGTCGGCGCCCACGCGCTTGGCGTAGGCGACCGCTTCTTCCGAGACTTCGACCGGCGTATGCATGGTGGCATTGCTGTAGACGCCCGCAGCCGTAGAGCCCAATAGCTCGGCAACGTTTCGGGCCCATGCCTCTTGCTGGGGCGTGGACAGAACCAAAGCCTTGCGGGCGCCAAGCTTTTCGACTTCTTGCGGAAGGCTTTGCAGCTTCCCCTGGCCGAAGATTACCCGGGTTGGAAGCGCTTCGTAGATAAAGTCGTGATTCATGGCGGAACCCTTGTGCTTTGAAAGTATGAACTAGTTTAGTCGTTCGTGGATTTTAAGATGAAATCATAGTGCAGGCTGGCGTAGGGAGATTTCGGCGGTGATGGTGTGTTCGTTGAGGTCTCTCATGCTTGTCTCCAGGTTTCAGGCTATGGCTTTTTTTGCCGGTGCGTCGGGAAGGGCGGCGCCGGTTCCGAGTATCTGGTCGAAAATGCGCCCGGCCTGCGAACCCGAATCGCCGCGCCATGCCACGATCTGATCGGGGCGGATCAGGGCGTAGTCGGCTTCGTAGAGTTCGCGGGCCTGCGGCAGATGCACGACTTCAAGTTCGACTTTCCTGCGGCTGGCCGCGTCGGCGAAGGCACGGCTTTCGCCGACGTTCGGTCCCATGCAAAGCAGTGTCCATTCGAAGCCGAAGGCGTCGTACAGCGATCGGCCGTCGTCGAGCCATATATGCGGGGGACGTCCGCCGGGAACGGCGCAGGGAATGTATTCGTTGGCCGAGTCGGGCGGCGGCGAGCTGCCGTCCGCAACGATGGCCGGCGAGCCGTCGTAGCGGCCGCCGAAGGTGACGCCGGGGATGTTGAATTCGGCGCGGCCATGGGCGGCCAGGTAGACGCCGGCCTTGGCGCGTGCGGCGGCGCCTTCGGGGCTGTCGTCTTCGATATTGCTTTCAGGCTTGAACAGGCCCAGCGAGTCGGCGAATTTGCGCGCGTATCCGGTGTTGCGGATACCCAGCGGCCGGCGTTCCGCCTCGTAGGTGTCGAGCAGCGTGGGGGATGCGCTTCCCTTGAGAACCGCCGCCAGCTTCCAGCCCAGATTGACGGCGTCTTCGACGGCGGTGTTGTAGCCCAGGCCGCCGGTGGGCGTGAAAAGATGCACGGCGTCCCCGCCCAGGAATACGCGGCCTTTCTGGAAGTGTTCGGCGACCAGCGAATGGCCGGCCGTCCATGAACCGCGCGACAGGATCTCGACCTCGATCGGCAGGCCCACCGCGGCCTGGAACATTTCGCGGGCCTGCTGGTCGGTGATGTCTTCTTCGCGTTCATGGGCCTTGAGCTGGGTATGGAACGCGAATTCGCCCTTGCCGTCGACGGTTGCCATGAAGGCGCGCCGCTCGGGGTTGAAGCATACGTTCATCCAGGCGGGGGCGTGCGGCACGGCGCGATAGAAATCGGGCGCGCGCGCATAGATGGCATACATGCGCCCGCCCATGAAGTCGCGGACGATGCCGGTCTCGCCGTTATAGCGAAAGCCGAGTTGTTCGCGCACGAGGCTGCGGGGCCCATCGGCGCCGACGAGGTAGGCGGCCTCGATGGTTTGGCGGGCGCCGTCGGCAAGACGTTCGACGTCGACGCAAACCGAATCGCCCAGATCGCGAAAGCCGGTCATTTTCCAGCCGTAGTTGATGGAAATGCCGGGCAGCTTTTCGGCCTGCCTGCGCAATTCGGCTTCGACGTATTTTTGCGAAACGCGATGGGGCAGCTCGGCGGCGCTCCAGGAGCCGGACAAGGCGTGGATTTTCTTCAGGGCTTCCTGCGCCGACGGCAACTGGAATCGGGCCAGTTCATGGCTGGCATAGCGGGTGGAATAGGCAATGTCGGTGGGAAAGTCGCCGGGCAGGCCCAGGCGGCGTATGGCGTCGGCAAAGCCCAGGCGGCGAAAGTGCTCCATGGTACGGGCCTGGGTGGCGTTTGCCTGGGGGTTGAAGGCGGTGCCGGGCTTCTCGTCGACGAGAACGGCCTGTACGCCGCGCCGGCCAAGCTCGTTGGCCAGCATCAGGCCGCAGGGGCCGCCGCCGACAATGGCAACGGAAGTTTTGCTCGGTAGCATGTGTCGCACTCCGGGAATCTGATGGAAGGAATGCGTTTATAGTAAGTTATCCTTACTAAATCGTCAATGTGTTTTTAACGGCGTGCACGATGCTGTGCATGGGCTTTGTTTTTTGCCGCCGGGCCGCCCCAAGGCAAAAAGCTCCCCCTCGGGGGGCAGCAAGCCGCGCTAGCGGCGCAGCGTGGGGGCTACCTTTTGCCGCCGGGCCGCCCCAAGGCAAAAAGCTCCCCCTCGGGGGGCAGCAAGCCGCGCTAGCGGCGCAGCGTGGGGGCTTCTTAACTTTATTTGTGCGCGGCTATTTGCCGCCGTAGTCGGTCAGCGCCTGCTTGAGCAGGTTCAGGCGCTGGGCGCCGAGTTCATCTTCCATTTCCGCTTCGGCTTGCTGCAGCGCCGTGCGAAAGGCGTTCAGCCATTCGACTCCCAAGGGCGTAAAGAAGACGATGCGGGATCGCTTGTCGCTGGGGTCGGGCTTGCGCGCAATGACGCCGCCGGCCTCGAGCTGAACGATCAGTTCGCCCACCGACTGCTTGGTGATGCCGGCCCGCTTGGCCAGGTCGGTGGCGCGGGTGCCGTCGATATCCAGATTGCGTGTGATCGCGATGTGGCTGAGCGAGAATCCGCCGTGCCCGGCGTCATCCATCAATTCCAGGATGCGGCTTTCGAACCGGTTGATGGCATTGTTCAGCAGGCGTCCGACGTTGTGCCGGCGCCAGGACTGGATGTTCTCGTGTTCGCCGACGGCGCGCGCCGCGCGCGGCCGGCGGCGGGCGGTAGCGGCTTTTTTCGGGACGGGAGTGTTTTCCATGCGTTCGCTTGCTCGGTGTTTCGGCCGCAAAGTGAGGCGGCGGGCCTATGCGAACTTTATCACTGCCGGGAAGTTGGTGCGCGAATCCGCCGAACGGCGCATTCGGGCCGGCTTGGGAAAGGGCCGGTCCCGTTTGATGCAGCCAGATCCTGGATGCTTACTTTTCCTTGCCCGGGTCCTTGACGTTGGGGATGCTGTCGAACTCGACGTTCTGCAGCTTGCCATCGACGCGTTCTACCTTGCGGATGTACACGGTCTGGATGATGTCGCGCGTTTCGGGGTCGATGGCGATGGGGCCGCGGGGGCTTTCGAACTTGATGCCCTTGGCGGCGGCGATGAATTTGTCGCCATTGGCGTCGCCACCGGTTTTCTTGAGCACGGCGTCGATCAGGTGCATGCCGTCGTAACCCGCCACCGACATGAAGTTCGGGCGCGTTTTGGGGTCCGTCTTGTAGTAGGCGTTGACATACGCCTTATTGAGCGCGGAGTCATGGGCCTCGGCATAATGCATGGAGGTCACGACGCCAACGGCTTCATTGCCCATGGAGTCGATGACGTCTTCGCCGGTGAGGTCGCCGGTGGAGATCAGGCGGATGCCGGCGGCATCCAGGCCGCGCTGCTTGAAGCCCTTGAGGAAGGCGACGCCCTGCTCGCCGGCGGGCACGAACAGGAAAACGGCGTCCGGCTTGGCGTCCTTGATGCGCTGCAAGAAAGGCGCGAAGTCCGGGTTGGAAAGCGGGGTGCGCACCTGGCCGACGATTTCGCCGCCGGCCGCGGTAAAGGTTTTGACGAACTGCTTTTCAGCATCGTGGCCCGGGCCGAAGTCGGCCACCAGGGTATAGACTTTCTTGATGCCGTTCTTGGCCGCCCAGGTGGCCATGGGCGCCGTGACCTGCGGCAGCGTCATGGAGGTGCGCACGATGTACGGCGACTTGGTCGTGATCGACGACGTGGCCGCGTTCATGACGATCATGGGCACTTTGGCCTGGGTGGCGACGGGGGCCGCGGCGAAGGCCAGTGGAGTAAGGCCGAATCCGCCAAGTATGGCAACCTTGTCCTGGACGACGAGCTCTTGCGCCGCGCGCTTGCTCAGTTCGGGAGCGATGCCCGTGTCGTCCTTGACGATGAGTTCGACGGGGCGATCGCCAAGCTTGTTGCCGTGCTCGTTGAGGTACAGCTTGGCGCCGCTCAGGATTTGCTGGCCGTAGGCGGAAAAAGGCCCCGACATGGGTAGAACCATGCCGATTTTAAGCGGCTCGGCCGCGTGCGCCGCGCCGCCGAGTCCAAGTGCGAACAGTGCCAGGCCGCAGCCCAGTTTATGGATGGTTTTCATTTTCGTCTCCGGGATGATTATTGAAGACGGATCTGGATTGCCGCATGGCGGCTCCCGTCCCGTCTTGCCGAAGATGGTAAATTTACCTGACTATCTTGTCAAGAAACCTTACAAAATCAGAGGCCTTCCAGTCGTGACGGATGCAAGGCTTGAGGAGCAACGCTTCCTAGGCCTGCAGCAGCCGGCTCAAGGCCTCGACGGTATGCTGGGGGTTGTCGCGCGGGATGCGGGCCAGCACGTAGCGGTCGGGACGCACCAGAAGCCAGCTGTCCTTGGCTTCGGCGCAATGGCGTTCGAAATCACCGCGCGCATCGCGCACAGTGGTCGCGCCCGGCGCGTCGGGGAAGGCGTTGTAGTAGCGCGGTGTGACGCAAACACGCTTCAGGCCAAGCCGGGATTCGAACGGCAGTTCCGGCAGGCCCCTGAAGGCTTCGGCCGGGTCGGCGTGGAAGGCTATGAGCGCAAAGCCTATGCCCAGTATTTCGTCCAGCCTGTGGGTGTAGCGATCCTGGGTTTCCACTTCGGGCTGGGGCAGCATGCGACCGACCCGCGTGCGGCGCAGGTCGGTGCCGTCCGGCACAATGTAACCCTTGGAAAAGCGCGGCTTGGGCTTGTAGCGCATCTGGGTGATGTAGTCGTTGGCGGGAGGCACCCATTGCAGGGCCCGGAAGCCCGCCTGGATGAGGCGCGCCTTGAGCATGGTGTCGGGCATCATGATGCGGCCCAGGGTAATGGCCAGCTTGATCAGTTCCCAGGCGTGTTCGGGGCGCTCGTCCTGGTAGCTGTCCAGCACGGCGGGCCCCAGCCGGCCCTGGACGACGGCGGCCAGTTTCCAGGCCAGGTTCGAGGCGTCGCGCAGGCCGCTGTTCAGCCCCTGGCCTGCGAAGGGCGGTGTCAGGTGCGCGGCGTCGCCGAGCAGGAAAACCGAGCCTTTTCGCCATTCGGTCACCATGCGGGCATGGAAGGTGTATACCTGCTTGCGCACGATCTCCACGCCGTCGTCAGGACCGTGGTCGCGCAGCAGCTGGCTGATGAAGGCGGGGTCTGTGACCTGTTCGTCGGTTTCGCCGTCGAGCAGCATGAATTCGAAGCGGCGCGTGCCGTTGGGGCCGGGCAGGTTGATGCCCGGCCTGCGCGGATCACAGTAGACCCGGGTTTCGCGGAAGTTGTCGCGCGTGCCGGCAAGGTCGATGATCAGCCATTTTTTTTCATAGGTATAGCCTTTCATGCCCACGTCCAGCATGTGCCGGATGGGGCTGCGCCCGCCGTCGCAGGCCGCGACGTAGCGGCTGCGGTGCGAATAGCGGGAGCCGTCTTGCGTTTGCACCTCCAGGGTCACGCCCGCGTCGTCTTGCTCAAGGCCTAGAACCTCGTGGCCGAAGCGCAGTTCCAGGTGCGGGTAGCGGCGCAGCGAGTCGGCCAGCATGGCCTCCAGCTCGGGCTGCGCAAAGGCGCTGCGCCGCGGGTGACCGTACTCGGCGGCCGTGGGCGACACCGAGGCGAAGGGCCGGCGGTCGGGGCCGAGATAGACCGAGCCGTAGTCCATGGCGCAGATGCCGCGCACGTTGTCGGCCAGGCCCGCCATTTGCAGCGAGCGCAGGGACTCGTCGTCGATGGAAACAGCGCGGGGCGCCTTGACGGTGGTCAGGTTGCGTTCCAGCAGCACCACCGGGATGTCTTGCGCGCACAGCAGATTGGCCAGCATCAGGCCTACGGGCCCGGCGCCGACAATGGTGACAGGGACGGGGGTTGCGCCTTGGGGCTGCATAAATGGATTCTCCAGCTGTTTTTACTTTTCGGCGCCGGGCTGTTGGGGCCGCGGGCTGTTTTCGATGCGGGCCAGGGCTTCGGAAATTCGCGCCGCCGCCATCACGATGCCCGTGACCAGGCGGTCTTCGCCAGCCTGGTCGACGTATTTTTCCCAGACCACAGCGCTCAGGCTGCGCATGACACGGCCGTCGGCATTGAAGATAGGGGCCGCGATGCCCATGCGGCCGGGGTCGACTTCGCCGCGCGACACGCAATAGCCGCGTTTGCGTATGGTGCGCAAGCCGGCGCTGAACGATTTCCAGTCGTCGCCCATGCCGGCCCGGCGCAGTTCTTCGGTTTGGTTTTCGTATTCGCGTTTTTGCTGGCGCCACGACATATAGGCCAGTATGACCTTGGAGGTGGCCCCGCGGTAGAACGGCATGGGTTTGCCGCGCTCGTAGCTGATGCCCGCGCTGGACGGCGCCACGGTTTCCTGGTGGATGCACATGACTTTCTTCTGGTAGACCTGGCACAGTATCAGCGAGGTTCCAGGATGCATGGACGAGGCCAGCCCCGAGATGATGGGGCCGGCAACCTTGGACAACGGGTCGGTGACGCGGATGCTGCGGTCGAACTCGATGAACGCCGAGCCCAGGCAATAGCCGCCGTTGGGCACTTCGTCCAGGTACTCGAACTTGGTAAGGCTTTGGAAATAGCGATATGCCGTGCTGATGGAAAGGTTCAGCTCTTTGGCGACGTCCTCGACGCTCCACACCGGCCGTTCTTCAGTGAACAGCCGGGGGATGGCCAGCATGCGCTCGACGGAGCTGATGCGTTCGGCAGTCATATTGCTGTTCCGGAAAAGGCCGTCAGGCCAGTTCGTCGACGATGGGGTTGCGCAACAGGCCGACCTGGGTGATTTCGACCTCGACGATGTCGCCGGGCTTCATCCACACCTGGGGTTCGCGCTTGGCGCCGACGCCGCCGGGCGTTCCGGTGGCGATGACGTCGCCGGCTTCCAGCGGCGTGAACGACGATACGTAGGCGATGATTTCACCGATGGAGAAGATCATGTCCGAGATCTTGGCCTGCTGCATGATTTCGCCATTGAGGCGGGTGGTCAGGGTTTGCGCCTCGATGTTCGGCACTTCGTCGCGGGTGACCAGCGCGGGGCCGAAAGCGCCCGTTCCGACGAAGTTCTTGCCGGGCGTGAACTGGTGCGAGTGGCGCTGCCAGTCGCGGATGGAGCCGTCGTTGTAGCAGGCGTATCCGGCCACGTGTTCGAGAGCGCGCTCGGCGGGAATATAGCGTCCGGGGCGGCCGATGACCAGGGCCAGCTCGCCCTCGTAGTCGAGCTGTGTGGACACATGGGGACGGATGATCGGGTCGCCGTCGGCGATCTGGCTGGCGGCGAAGCGGGTGAAGATGGAGGGGTGCTGTTCGACCGGGCGGCCGGTTTCCTTGCGGTGGGTTTCGTAGTTCAGGCCCACACAGATGATTTTATTGGGGTTGGGAATGACCGGCAGCAGGTGCACTTCGTGCCGCGACAGCACGGGCGCGGTGGCCAGCGCCGCCTGGGCGTCGGCCAGGCCGCTGTCGAGCAGGGATTTCAGGTCGGGGTAGCGGTTGCCCAGCACGGCGCTGAGGTGCGCGATGCGCTGGTTGTCGAGCTGGGCGCCGTAGCCGGATTGGCCGTTGCGGCCGACGAAAGATAGCAGATGCATGATGGATGATCCTTGAAATTGCGAAAGTATGGCGTGGATGTTGCGGTGATCGTGGTGTTTACGGTGTCGTTTGCGATGGATATATAAGCGTATATATTGAATGCCGTGTTTCAGGGCACGGCTCCGTTCCATGCGGGCGGCCCGCATGAAACGGCGGCGTACGGGCCGCAAAAGCGTGTCAGCTGCGCAGGTAGGCCTTGCCCCAGCTATTGAGGGTTTTTTCCTGGTGCACCCAGCTTCCGGTGGGCCGGTCTTCGTTGACCACTTCGAGTTCGGCCGAGATTTCCAGCCAGTTGCGGTCGGGATCGCGGATCATGAAGAACAGGTTGTTGCCCGGGCCGTGCCGGCCAGGGCCCCAGTCGAGCGGGATGTCGTGGGTGGACAGGTAGTCGGCCCAGTCGCGAATGAGATCCCAGTCGCCGGCCTCGTAGCAGTGGTGGTCGAAGGAATTCTTGGGCGCCACGAATATGGCGATGATGTGGTGTTCGGTGCCGGCGCGCAGGAAGCACGAGCGCAGGCTGTTGTCGTCGGCGTAGACGTTGTCGCTCACGCGCAGGCCCAGCACGTTCTGGTAGAAGGCCAGCATGGCGTCGATGCCGGTGGTGCCGAAGGCCACATGCTGCAGCCGGGCGGGCAGGCCCGCGTCGCGCAGGCGGTCTTGCGGGTCGTAGCCCAGGACGATGCGGTTGCCGTCGGGGTCGACGACCAAGAACGCGCTCTCGTCGAAAAATGGCGAAGGGGAGGGCTGGATGGCGACTCCCGCGGCGGCAATGCGTTGCCGCAAGGTTTTCAAGTCTTGGGCGGAGGGCAGTTGAAGCGCGAAATAGCGCAGGGTATTGGCCTGGCCGGGCGTGAACACCATGCGGCGTTCGCGGCCTTCGCACATGAAGCCGCCGTCATCCAGCGGTGTCGTGCGCATTTGCATGGCGCTGGCATAAAAAGAGGCCTGGGAGTCCGGGCTGGGGGTATTGACCCCCAGATGATCCAGCCGGGCCGTCAGCTTGCTCATACTGCTCTCCTGGAAGTTGTTTGGGCGCCGGCAACGCGCCAGGAAGCACTGCGCGTTGCCGGCACGCCGGTCAAGCCGGGTTAGACCCCCGGATCCTTGACGTTGGGGATGGTTTCGAACTCGACGTTGTAGATCTGGCCGTTGACCTTTTCGGCTTTGCGGATATACACGTTCTGGATGATGTCGCGGGTTTGCGGATCGATGCTGACCGGGCCGCGCGGGCTGACCCAGCTCATGCCCTTCATGGCCGCCAGAAGCTGGTCGCCCGTGGCGTTGGGGCCGGCTTTCTTGAGGGCGGCATAGATGAGATGCATGCCGTCATAGCCGCCCACCGACATGAAGTTGGGGCGCATCTTGTTGTTGGTCAGCTTTTCGAACGCGGCGACATAGGCCTTGTTCTCGGGCGAGTTGTGCGCGGCGGAGTAGTGCTGCGCCGTGACGACGCCCAGCGCTTCGTCGCCCATGGCTGGCAATAGGTCGTCGTCCAGCACGTCGCCCGTGCCGATCAGTTTGATGCCGGCCTGGGCCAGGCCTTTTTCTTTGAACTGCTTCATCAGGGCGGCGCCGGGGCCGGAGGGCACGAAGACGAACACGGCATCGGGCTTGGCGTCTTTCACGCGCTGCAGGAACGGCGCGAAGTCGGGGTTTTGCAGCGGGACACGGATGCTTTCGAGGATTTTTCCGCCGTGATCGGTAAAGTGCTTGATGAAGACTTTCTCGGCGTCATGGCCGGGGCCGTAGTCGGTGATCAGGGTGATGGCGGTTTTGATATTGCCTTTCGTGGCTGCCCAGTCGGCCAGCGGCGCGGTGTTTTGCGGAAGCGTCTGGGAAGTGCGGACGATGTACGGCGACTTCTTGACGATGGACGACGTGGCCGCGGCCATGACGATCATGGGCACCTTGGCCTGGGTGGCCACCGGGGCGGCGGCGAAGGCCAGGGGGGTCAGGCCGAAGCCGGCCAGCACATTGACCTTGTCCTGGATGACCATTTCCTGGGCGATGCGCTTGGTGTTTTCAGGCTGCAGGCCGCCGTCGTCGCGCAGGATGACCTGGATCTTGCGGCCGTCGACCACGTCGCCGTGCTGCTGC